>JAABUH010001859.1_pt1 | contig 21794 bp, 25 predicted proteins | sample 5559121 | NCBI WGS metagenome assembly JAABUH01 (sample SAMN10711871, study PRJNA513364) | rock metagenome | isolation source: Antarctica rocks | place: Antarctica: Victoria Land, Battleship Promontory nord | collected 2015-12-28
CCCCTCTTCCCCTCTTCCCCTCTTTCCCTCTTTCCCTCTTCCCCCATCGACCACGATAGGTTCAGTATAGAGTCTAGACGCTAGATCACACTTCAATCTTCGCTTCATAACTCATTCCACAACCACACAGCCTTATCTATCCATTCACTCGCCACACATCCCATTCCCCATCCGTCATGTGAGTTTTTACTTCTCGTCGCCTTCTCTTTGAAACCGAGGATTTCGATGGAGGGGAACGAGCGGGTGGTATTGACTGTCAAAGCACCCCGCCCCCTTGTCTCCCTCCATTCAACGTTGCCACCACTCAGGCCTGATTTGAGAGAGCTGTGCTGACGCTTCGTTTTTCCCCCAAACCACCATGTCCACACATCCCACTCGTATCGCTGTTTCTTGCATATCGATCATTCACTCGGTACTTCCTCATCATCCTCGTCTTTCCTGATTTGTTACCCTACCCAAAACGCCCTCTTGTCCACCACAGGCCGGCCAAGAAACGCTGTCAGTTCCGCGTCGTCTACAACATCCCCGTTACCAAGCCCGCTTCCCCCACATCCGAGTCCCCATCCTCTCTCGATGCCACTCCAGCCGAACAACCCGAATCGAAGCCAGAGATGACGGCGAACCCGACACAATGTCCTTCCGCCGCGCTGAGGGTAGCGGGAGATTGCCCACATTGCTCGAGGGTGTTTTGTGGGACTCATCGGACGCCTGAAGCGCATAACTGGTGAGTTCGCCTGATGTCGAGGATCGGATCGGGATTGGGCTGATTGCGAACAGTACTGGGATGCAGGCATGTCGGGATGCTGCTTTCCAGGCCAACAAAGAGAGGTTGGAGAAGGAGCGGACTGTGGCGAACAAGATCGCGCAGGCATAGGTCGCAGTCCATCAATCAATCACCCATCCCTTTCATTCCCATCTTTGAGAGCTTGAGTCGAGTCAAGAGGTTAAAGAGTGAGAAGGAAGGACGGAAGGAGGGAGATCATCAAGAGATTTGGAAAGCGGAAGGTCCTAAATCTGTATCCAAGCGGTTTATCTCGTTGTCATACCAGATTTAGCATTGAATTGATTGATTGGGGAGCGAGCAATGTGTTTGCTCCGAAGGCCATTCCTGCACAAGCCTAGAATTCCGTGTACACATGCACCCCTCCCGCTCGAAGCGTGGACGCTTCCCTGTACTCGTACTGTGTGAATGCTTTTAGTGACATTGAGGGGATTCGAATTGTGCAGCACTGACGATGCCATTGACCGATTAAGCGAAGATAAACCTAAAAGGCGCACTAGGCTCGATACGGACTACGTCATGACTCGGGCCCGAAAGCTGTCCAATCCTTTGTTCAGTCATTACCTTCAAGTCCGCCTTTACCTCTATACATTGTGGGATCAATCACCTACATCCACTCCAGCATGTCCGCTCCTCCCGACCTCCAAAACCTCCCTTACAAACCTGGACGACAAAAATCAGTCCGTCCCGATCGACCTCTTCCCGCTCCTCCCCCAGAAGAAGATGTCGAAGCGGTCAATTCGTTCGAGCAAGCCCAAGCATTCACTTCACCACCTTCACCACCCCCTCCTCCTCCAAAGGCTCTCCCTCCTCCCCCTCCTATAACAGAATCTTCCACAATCACGACACCCGGTGGAACTGGAGGAGCGAAAACCTCGGCTGCACACTTACACCCTTTCATCAACGCTTTACCTGATAATAACGATGGTATCACTCCACCGACGATCCTCACCCCACTCCGAGCTCATTACCTTAAGAAAACACTGGTAAACCTGCAACTAGCCCACGAATTGAGACTCATCACCGACCCTGTACTCGGTGCGAACGCTCTCGGTCTATTAGGGGACCCTTTCACCCTCCCTGAAGCAGCCAAGAAAGAAGCTTTCGCTCGTGTATCCGAGATTGCCAGAGCTGAAGGAAGAATAGGAGATCTGCCATTCATGAGATTCCTCTTCCATCAGTTTTTATTACCCTTTCCTTTCTTAGCCTCTGCTCCATCGACATTCTGGTCAGCAAAAGTCCAACCTTTCCTATCTTCTTTCTTGGCTACGACGGGTTATAGTCAGAGGACGATGTTATCCCCTGAAGAAGAGAAGATTGCTGAGAGTTTGATGACGAAGGAAGAGAGGAAAGAGGTCGAGGAGAAGAAGAAATTATGGGCGAAGGTTGAGAAACATTTGGCGTTGATGGTTGGGGTTGGAGTGAAGCTGACCACAGGAGAGGAGGTTGTGAGGATTGGACAGAACGACCTGAGGAGGTTGGAGGAAGCTAGTGAAGCGAGGCAGAGGAGGTGGGCGGAGAGGCGTCCTCCGCCGAGCTCGGCTGGATCTGGTTCTGGTGTTGGGACTGGGGCTGGGGAGACGGTGGATCCGAATCAACAGGTCGTCTTTAACGTGAATGTGATCGGGGTTAGGGTTGTGGTCGAGAAGGGAAGGGTACGACACCGGAGTCATGAGGCGAGTGGGCTGTGTCCTATGTCATAGCAGAGCTGATTCTTTCGGGTTCAGGAGTTTATCATACGGACGCAGCGGAATGGAGTTGGGGATATCTACGTCTCTCGTCGATATGGTGACTTCAAGCGCTTAGCCGATGAAGTGAGCGAGCTGCCGAGGTCAAAGTCTCTAGCATGGTGCTGATCCGCCTCAGCTACGCCTCGCATTCCCAGACTACCCTCTTCCTCCTCCACCACCAAAAGACAAGACCGTCACAGCCGCCCCCGCCCCTGTCGTCCAATACAGCTACTACAATCCCCTCCGAGCAATCTACGGATCTTCACCCAATCCATCCGGAACATCATCACCTAGCAACCCCGCTTCCCCCAATCCAGACGGGTCGCCCGCAGCTTCAGCCACAACCCATTTCTCCCGAGAGAAGAACCGACTCACACTCCGAGCATACCTTCTCACCGTCCTCGCCCTGCCATATGTCATCAACTCACCAATCCTCCGGTCCTTCCTCCTCTCCAACCCGACTGTACTTACACCGGCCGAAGCTGTCGACTCTCAGCGACGACTCGAAGGAGATGCTGTAAGGGAAGAAGGAAGGAGAAGGTTCAGGGAGGAAGCGGAGAAGCGGATCGAAGCGCTTCGAGAAGGGTTGCAGCAATTCAAAGGGGATGTCCTGAGCAGGGATGGCGGGCTGAGGAGTGTGTTTGATGTTGTGAGGAGGGTGGAGAGGGTGGAAGATCTGCCGAAGGCTGAGGCGAGCGTAATGGAGTGGGGACGGATCTCGTCAGTCCCCGACACCTCCTGGTACTCGGGCCAAGCTGATGAAAGTAGACTCGCTGCAACGATCTTCCAGCTCTTTGTGGCTTCGGATACGGCTTCGGACACGCTGACTTCGCTGAAGAGGTTGCATGGGTTAATGCCTTACTTCGTACTCAAGGGCATCTTGAGGGCGACAAATCCCATGGCAATGATCAGAGGTTTGTGATCGCTTGACGATGGAGTGTATCGCTGACAGCTGCTAATAGGTGTTCTTGACCTGTTCTTGGCGCGGCCATTCGGTGGACAATCCCTCATACAAAGGTATGGTTTCCACCGATTGCGCAAATCGGGCATCCGGCTGACGTTCTTGCGTGTGAAGGATGTTCTCTTCTTCCCTCAGCGAGGACGTGAGACTTATCCAGGAGGATATCGAGGCTGTCGCCGACAAGATTGACGATCCGGTCCTGTGTCAGAAGATCGAGCACTACGCAAATGCACCGTTCCAGATCCAGGAGATCTACCGAAAAGATGCGGGTGCGCATCCTTTTCCCTATTATGTCGAGTTTCAAGCTGACTCTGGCGCAGTGACGGAAGGTCTCGATCTTCTCGTTGTCATCCTCAGATCACCAGATATGCCATCCCTCTCCCGACCGCAGTTTCAGCGTGTCTTCCGTGCATCAAGGTCGTACAAGGAGTACAAAGCGGCTCAAGCGGACCTCGAAGATTCGGATGATGACCTTGGACCTGAGAATGAGGATGCTTGGTTGTTTGAGGATCTGAGCATGCTGGTCAAGCTTTGGATGAGGAAGAGGGAGAAGGAGCATTTACTTGCTTTGATATTCGAGGTTAGTGAGGCGACTAGGTGATGTGCCGAGGCTTACAGTTGAGTAGGGTGTGACGGCGGAACTGCTCAAGGATATCATCACGATCTTTTATACTCCGCTTGCCCAGGTGTACAAAGCGGCTAGTATCGCCGACTCGCTTGGGGACTTGCAAAACTTCCTGAACGATATGATACGTACGGTCGAGCAGGTTGAGGAGTGTGAGTATTCCGATCTTCCCGGTCGGAGTTTTGCTGAGAAACTTAAACCCCCTAGTGAGCCAGGAAGACCCGCAACGAACAGTGCAAACCTTCATCGACCTCGTTCAGCGTCACGAACAATCCTTCTACACCTTCGTCCACAACGTCCACTCGAAAGGTCAAGGTCTCTTTGACTCCCTAATGTCGTGGATCGAGCTATTCCTCTCGTATGCACGAGACGGTCTACCTCGGCCTATCGACTTGGAATTCATCCTCCCCCATGCTGGACCGGAACGAGTAGCCATCATGGCTGAAGTTGATGCGGTTGCGCAGTACCATTACCGTCTGAAGATCGCTCATGAAGAGAAAGTTCGGAGAAGGTTCAATCAGAATGGAGGGATGCCAGATGGGCAGGAGGTGGAAGAGGCTGCTTTGTTGGATAGCGTCATGGCGAGTCTAAGTATTGGGGAGACTGTGGTGGGTGATGCGGGGGAGTTGGGGGATGAGGAGAGTGAGGATGGGGATGAAGGGGATGACGATCAGGATCAGGAGGATGGGAGTGAAGGGAGTTCGATCAGGTCGGCTAGAGTTCACGTCAACGTCACAGCTCCTCCCACGCCAGCCAACCCACCTACTCCATCGAGGATACAACCGGCCACTCCAGAGATGACGGCAGTTACGGATTTGCCCTTCCTTTCGCCGAATGGAGCGAAAGAGAAGGAGAAAGATCGGAGAGGATCAGGATCAGGGTGTGACAAGCAAAGTCGATCGAGTATGGAGAAGATCCGTTCATCCCTCCACCGACCGCATTCCGAAGAGAGGAAAGAGAAGAAATCGGATGAGAAGAGACCTCCTCCTCCGAGGACACATCAACGTGGACAGGCAGGGAAAAGGGCTAGGAAGGCTAGACGACTTGCTACGGAGGAATTGATGGTACCGCCTGAGACGAAGGCGCTTGAAGAGTTGAGACCTTTGTTTGTGGAGATCGTGAGTGCTGTTAGCGTTTTCCGAGGTCTGAGAATGCTGATCGAGAACAGGTGAGACCGCTTTTGAGAATTAAGCCCTTGTCGCAGAAATCACCTGGTGTGGGACGGTAGGCGGGGAGCGGTTTTCCCAAGGAGGGCCGGCGTGTATGGCATATTCACGGGCATCATGGTAGATTGTTGGGCATCTAATACATGGGCATATTGGGGAATCAGCAAAGCATCCACAAAATCTTCGCTCAATCTCGTCTTCGTGCTGGACCAAAGCGAGTCTGGGACAATAGTAATCAGCCGGACAGCTCGAATAGCATGGAATGGACAGCGGTGGAGACTCTACTCACTAGTGTCACCTCCCTCACGGTATACCTCTCCAACAAGCTCCGCATATCGTTCTTCAGTGGGTCAAGGGTACCATTCGTCAACTTCACCGAATCTGGGAATGAAGCAAGAGCAGGTATGGTGATGTACACCATCACAACAGTCTGTTCTGATATCAGCCGAATGCCACAGCGAAGCCAAAGTGGCTAAGGAGAAGAGTTACCTACCTTCTGAACGAGCGAGTTGACCCTCACGACCGTATTGATCCACTTCCAACTCATTCTCTCCTCGTACCAATCCTCTTGCCCGTACGGCGAGTTCTTCCTGTCGTTGAGATCGGAGTAGACGGGTACCATCACACATGAGAATCTATTCTCAAACCTCAGCTTAGCTTGGTTTGGGAAACTTGGAAGATGATGTAAGAGGGATGGGATGACCTACGCGGAATGAGAGAAAACGGGACCTCGACGGTAGAGTAGCCAGTCACAGCAGAATTTTATACCTGGTTTCACTACCCATCCGAGTGAACGGAAATGGTGGTATGCTATGTAGGAGACTAGGAATGGGTCGTCTGGGCGAAGTGGGGTTGGGGTGAATAGTTGGGTTGCGGAGGGAGTGGGAGGGGTCAGGAAGAGGGGGAGTATGGATGATATGGGGGGATAGGTTTGCTAGGCTTAGTTAGCCGTCTTTCTTTACACGTTGGAAGTTCTGGCAAGGTTGACATGACCAGAAGACGTACTGTATCTGCGTCAAAGACTCGCAAGACGCCTAGAGCCGAAGAGAGGAACCAAGCCTCCTCCGAACCAAGTTGGAGATGCTCCATCTCTTCCACCAAAGACTCATCGAACTCTTCCAGATCCTCATTCTCCTCCTCCACCACATCTGCAGTATCTCCAGCGATCTCAGCAGCTGCTCTCGCCTGTATGGAGGAAGTGGTATCCCTCACAACCCCATCCACCACTATCTCCGCTTGCGCAGCGGCTTGAGCTTGAGCTTGAGGAGGTGGACGTCGCTTGAAAGCGTTTCTGCCTCGATTGCGATTCGCGTCAGGTCTCGTAGGTCTTACGAGGAACGTCTGGGCATTGAGATTGCTAAAGTCGATAGCTGTACTGCTCGTCGAAGGTGTGGACGATCCTGGTCTTTCGTCGAGTCTGCTGTTCATGTCTCCACTTTCAGCTGTTGAGGGAGATTGTCCACTCGTCAGAACAGCTTCCGCAGCTTTCGCTGCATCCATGATAGCCTGGGCTCGCTCGACTTTGAACTTCTTTCGTGCAAGTCGACGTTCTTCTCGGATCTTCTCGGCTGCGGCACCTACAAAAGAGGAGCCGAAGATGTTTAGTAAAAAATAAATAAAGGGTCAAGGAGGATGAAACGTACTCCCTCCATCACGGAGTATGTCCAATCGTCTTTCCCTCCAAGTAGGTTCACTTCGACTTAAACTCCCTTTCCCGAAGAAGCCTCTCTGAAACAGTATATCGATATCCTTCTTGTCTGTAACGATCACGGACCGGGTGATGGGATCGTATGTCCCGGTGCATGTTGGGCACTCGATTGGGCTGGATTGGGAGAGGAAAGAGGGGATGAAAGTGGATAGGAACGGTTGAGGTTTCCTCGGGTAGGATTGAGGTAGGAGGATTGGGAGGGGTGTTCCGAATTTCCGGAGGTTGGAGAGGTGTCGTTGACGGTTTGCGTTGGAATGTTGGGATTTGGTCGAAGCAGTCGGACCAAGATCGGGTCGCAGGCCCTCCGTCAAGGCAGGTTGGGTCATGCTGTTAAATTGAGTAGAAGAATTGAGATGGAAAGAATAGAGAAATCACAGCCGGCGGATGTTCCTTCTCTCTTCCCTCGGAGCACGAGCCTGCTTTCTTCTCCCTTCCTCTTGCCAACTCGATCTCATTTTCCTGGACAACGATGCTCGATGTGTTCACCTGCTCGAAATGTGCTCTTACAGCTTCGATCTTACTGGGATGGGATCAATCACCCACTCTCCGCGTAATGATCCTTTTTTAATGCAATTATCACCGTAGGCCGAGCGAGAACATTCGACTCTCATCGCGGCCTTAATACCCCTAGCAAGCGAGCTACGACACACCTCAGAACGTCCTATCCTCTCGGTGCTCCTCCAGTCCCCACTCAATTCGACTGACCCGTCTGCCTTTGTCTGGAATCCCCCCCCTCGCCTCCACTTCCGCCTCCTTCTCCTTCAATCACCTCGCCAGCAGCACCGCGTTGACCTCGTCCATGAACGGCTTCCTCATCTCCCTCACCTCGTCACACTTATAGACACCATATTGATCAAATAAAGCTTGCCAGAGCTTAACGCGATCTCCAAAGTACTTCTTCGCAATCCTGTGTATGTTCCGGATGTACGGCTCCGCCAGGATGGCACCAGGACCACTGATCTTTGAGCTGAACCGCAGGAAGCACTCGCACTTGTATGGGATCGTCGGATGCTCGCCGACTTCAAATTCGATGTATGCACTGGTGGACGACTTCGTCGTCTTCGTCCTCGTTGAACCGGATCGTTTCAGAGATGAAGCGAGCGTGGATCTCCTGGTTTTCGGGGGTCGGTTCGAGACGAGGCGCCGAGATCGAGACCCATGGTCGGCGGGGTTGAATGCTGCTTATATCGTGTGGATGACGGAAGGTCTTTCAGAGACTTGACAAATTCGATCTCGATGATGGATTGGAACAGCTAGTAGTCCTTTGATCGGTTTTGGTGGGTTCGATGATGGTAGGAGCGATGGGGAAAGCGAGAGTATGCACTGTACATCATCAATCATCCTTCCTTACACTCCGCTGCCACACGCCCTCTTCTTTAGCATCCCTCTGTAAACCCCTCCCCCCCCCGCCTTGACAGATCTCATCATTGCCCATTCTCGATACTAAGCGATGGAGTCTCCGCCTAGACCGGTGGATTCGCCCTCGTCCCCTTCAGCATACTTATTCCTGGCGATTCTCGGAATGTGCCACTGGAACCGCTGATACTTCCTCCCCCACGCACCCAAGCCGAGCTCTTGGTGGGCACTGGCGAGATTACGTCAACAAGGGAGAGCTCGTTGTTCCCATTCCAGATAGCAGTCTCGTCTACCAGGCCCAAATGTGCAGGATATAGCATATGCCTTGCTCGATTGTAAGCGCTAGAACTATCAGCAAGGAATTGGGGAAACGGATGCCTTACCACTCCCATGCTAGCTGTATGATATATTCACTACGACTTGCATGTGATCGTGTTTCTCGTTACGACGCTTCAGATGGAAAATCCCCAACTTCATCTCCTCATCCCTCTCCATCCAAACCGTCATCTTGAGCTTTTTCACGATCACCTCAGCCAGAAAAGAAAAGGACCCACCTAAATGCCAGGACCGACATGCATCGATACGTTGCACTTTTGGGCTTGACTAGGCCACTCGTGCTCTTCTCCAGGTACTCCCCGGTAAACTCGCCAGGAATTTTTTTTGGCTCCATCAAACCTACCCCTCCCTTTGTTCAAGCCAGGAAATGACACCGTCGTGCTCTACATCGATTTTCGATTACTCCTAGTCGTCGATCGTTCGCCTTCGATCCGTCACTTCCTTCTCGATCCACAACTCGCCGCCCTCAGCTTCATTTACCCCCTCTCTCTCGCGGTTTATCTCAACTCAAGGACAGAGCAGCTCTTCCTGGGACCCCAGCGGGAGATGAAGGAAATATTGGCGATTGCGGCGAAGAAAAGCGCTCTGACTCTTGACCCTGTAGTGAGCTTCCCATGACCCCTTGTCCTCTTCCAGTCCCGTCTTTGGATGACAGCTGATTCATGCTACCCGATAGTCGTGGCTCCTGCGGCCTCCGGCGGACGAGGCTGAGGTTGAATCACAACTAGAACAGGTCCTGGTGTCTGCGATCAGGCAATCCGCCCATTCACCAAGTTCTTCATCCTCACTGTCCAATCCCGTTCGACCGGGCTGAGGACCCTTCTCGGCAGCCACTCGATCGGTCAAGATCGATACATACTGTTCGTCATCAAGGAACAGAAAGACATTGCGGATGTCAGAACGCGCATGATTCTCATGCTGGCGGATATCGCCGCTGTACAATCCTCCAGACCTGGGACGACAATCGGATTCCCTCTTGACACTAACATAGTCGGCGAGGCACAATACCGAACCAGTCGAGAGGGGCCGACGCAAGGTGCGGTGCGGAAACTGTGCAAGGCCGCGCGGAAACTCGGCTGCCAGATGTTCCTAACGCCCCACGTCACGATCGAAGGGCAAGGCGACGCGGCCGACAAGAAGAACGAGCTCGAAACAGATTTTGGCATAACCGTGTATGAAGCACGACAGTGGGAACACCTGGCCTCATGCCGTCCTCCCCCCACCCCCAAAAAAAAAATGTTGGACACAACCGATGCGCCAGTTAGATATATCGGCGACCTGTCGCTACTCGCACAATGCAGCGACATCTTGGATCGGCCTGGTAAGAGGGCCATACTGCTCGCTAGTAGTGACATCGGCCTTGGCACGACGGCGAACGTTCTGACGGTGAGGGGTAAGCCCCTCATGGTCATGGCATTGCGAGAGATCTTGAAGCTCGATCGGACTCTCAAGAATTTGGATGCATTACTTCGAAGTTTCTTCGACCCATGATGCGCTTGCAAGGGTGGGCAAGCCGAATCATCTCTTTGGTGATGACTGACCGCCGGGGCTACAGCTCCTCTCCGTACCATCATCACCACCGCCCGCAAGGGTCAGGAAGCACGAAACCGAGGTCGAGATGCAATGAGGCGATCCCATAGGTCAAGGAACGAGTCCAGGTAATCCGAGGAAATTGAGGCTTTCCTCGATGTCTGTCTATCCCTTACCAACGTGATGGTTACAGCTTATCCTTCTGAATCCACATGTAGATGTGGCAGCTAGCCCCACGTCCAATCAAGTCGAACATAGAGAGGGCAAAAAGGCCGCCAAACGAGCGGATCGGGGAATCTTGATTGATGGTCGTTGTCGTCTGTAAATTCTGTGCGAGCGCTAATCTCAATCTCACCTCCGTTTGCTCGTTCCCGGCACTCCTGTATTTCGAGCGAAATCCGCAGACCTGAAAGTAAACCAATGGTGGCGGGACGTCTGGAATTGATGATGCTAGTCACTCTTCTGTAATTGCTACGAAGCTAAGCCTCCTTACCTTGTCTCGACCCGACAGCCTCTTCCACGGCAACACCTGAGAATGAAGGTGGGACGAGAGATGCGATAAGTCGGACGAGTCAGGATGGGAAAGCTTCATCGATGGTTGTCATAACTTATGCACACGGTGATCCTGTTGTCATGCTTCACCTCGCTTCATGTGCGACTTGCGACTCATCCCATGATTCAGTCCATGGTCGGACTGCGATCCCGCCCTCGCCATCCTCTTGCCCGTTGCATGCCTCTCCTCCTGCGACCGATGCTGTCAGTAAGTATCCAGTCAAGCTGTTCTGCGTAGGAACATGCCTTTGGATCCGATTCTGTCGCCATTGTTTCTGATCCCGACTTCTCCTTATCGGATTTCCGCTTCTTCACCTCACGTCTCCTTGGCGGCAACGGCGGTCTAGGACGCCGGGCTGCTCCATTTGGCGAGCCGGCGTCGATCTGCTCATCTTAAGATCCGGATAAAAGCGATCCCCTGGTCAGTAACAATAAAGCTCCCATCTGGTCTGTTACAATAAGCTCTCACCTGGTCCGTAATCAATGAGCTTCCACCTCGTCAGTAACGATAAGGTTTTCACCTGGTCTGTAGCTACACCTGGTCTGTAACAATCTTAGCTCTCACCTGGTCCGTACCAATACGCTCTCACCTGGTCCGTACCAAATACGCTCTCACCTGGTCTGCATCGAATAAGCTTCAACCTAGTCTTTCAGATAAAGCTCCCACCTGGAAAGGGAGGTAGACGGTGCGTCAAAACAGGGGCAGATTGCTGGAAACCTCCACAATCGTACCTGACCCGCAATTTCGTGCGTGCACTCATGGAAGAAGAACGCATGTTCGGTATCACGCCATGGGAGACAATGAGTATCCATCTCCACGTTTGAAAGAAATATATACACGACCTAGTGAGGAAGGAGAACATCCGGGTCCAGCCCGAATGGCCACGAACTTCGAGTGGCGTCGATCCTGCCTGACTGTCCGTAAACTTCTTCCCTTGGGACCATTACACCTCGAGATGGCAAAGGCCGGGACAGATCCCGATCCCCCCTAACTCATGCACATCTGATTCCTCCACATAATCATTGCACAACATCCCCAGCTCGGCCGTTTATAGCACAGCTTCCGGGTCCTCGGGGTGAAACATGAATTTGCCAGGCGGGATGATACCGAGATGAATAGAGAAGGGCGACGATGTCTTCGAAAGAATCACGATGGCGAGAGATGTCGAAGTCTGATGGAAACGGAACACGGATATTGGGCTTCTTGGTGGTCAACTTAACAAAACCGTATGTTTTCGAAGACCCTTGCCAGGACCGCATCGAACATTGCATTTTCGTACCGGAGAGATCCGTGAGGGAAGGGTACGGAAAGTCACGGATTGGCTTCATGGCGGAGAGCTAATCAGAAGAAGGACGTTACTTTGCAGCAGAGCGAACTCTCGGTACTTTAAACCATACTCACCAGTTTCTCAGCCATCCTGCTTCGGCCTGAAGTATGGCGATATTGGGTGACCACAGATTCCTCGGGTAGCGTGAAGCGGTCGTACTTGTCCCTCCGATAACCGATGATGCCAGCCGCTGATTCCGTGACGACGTCACACCAGGGGTAGCGACGCCATTCACCCCGGAGAAGTTTAGGACAACTTGCTTGGGTAGGAATAGGCTGTAGAATCATATCAGCGTCGTGGGGTTTGGGTTAGGTTGGGCCCAAGATCAGATGCCAGTCTCACTCATCCTTTGCTTGGTTTCTTCGCTTTGAGTAGTACTTGCTTGCCTTGATCAACTCTTTCTTCGCAACCATCGGGTCATCCACCTCCAACAGATGTTCTTTCGGAGTGCTGTCTTTACGACCGAGAAGACGGATGTACGCCTCGACGTCTGGCGTACTTGGGACAGGAATTTGATCAGCGCTTTCATGTTGTTCTCCAAAGGCTTGAATGAAACTTATTTATCGTAATTGGCACCTTCACTCAGATCGATCATATACTCCTTCGGATTTCGGCTCGTCCCATCAAACGTTTCCAGTCTCGTGGCAAGTCTGGAATTGGGTATCTAATCGAAGCGAGAAACCAAGAGGCAGCTTGAGATATAGAGATTGACGGATCAAAGACCTCCAATCCGACTCGCCTCTCCTTTCCTTTGCCCGATTGCCTTATCGATTCAATCTCTCGCCCTCGCTGCATTTCCACGCCTTTCCCAAGTCTGGCGGTAGTTGCCAGCGACATCTCGACAGGATGGTAGCTTTCTGGGATAAAACGGGGATGGATCTTCCGCTAGTCAGCCCACTGGATTTCCCAGTAAGAAATGCGGAAGGAGAAAGGTGATGAGAGTCGACGAATCAAGGCGTCAAGTAAAAAAAGCGCCGAGAGTGGCTTTTACATGAAACACCCTTGATATTTCAGAGTCCGTTGGTGGATGAAACAAGGAGTCCCGTTTCAAGAAATGGTCTTCTCGTTCTCGCATATATTCTTTCCGCGCACCGCATGAACACGATCGCACCTGATCTTTGCCTTCAACCTCTCACTGTGCCCATCGCTAACAACCTACCAGATCTGGGTGTGCGCTCAACAACCTCCTCGCCTTTCATCCGCCATAAAGTCACTTGGGAAGCGTGGGTCATCCTCCTGCATAAAGCTTGATGATCGTCAAAGACACCTTGCGCAGAATACCTGTCAACAACTCTTTCGCTAAATGTTATGGTCAAAGGCTGCAATAGTGTCCGTATCTGGGGGACAGATTACTGCGCCGCTCGTAAGCGTTCGTCCTGCACGTAGAATCTCGCTGAGGATATTTGATGCCGTAGATCAGCCAAAGCAGTGAGAGTACGATCATTCCGAGTACGATAATTCCGTTCGAGGCTCTATGACTAGGTTTCAGTCCGACTCGGATTTCAAGAGGTTTCCAGACTTGATGAGCTGGATCGAATGATAGGATGGGATGATGTATGATATGCTTCTGTAATGGGGCATGCTACCAGGTAGGAGGAGTTCAAATTGCTCAATATCCCTAAGACGTGTACTCTCCCGCCCACATAAGTTGGACAGTTTGACGCCGAGCAAGTACTAGTCGATAGATATCCCCATGGCGGGATCAAGCTTTAAGCGCTTGAAAGCGAAACAGGGGTAATCAGACCCTAACAAACGTTTTACCACTCGGGCAGACGTAGTACTGTACCCAGACCCCGCACGGAGCCTCCGCGTGTGTGTTTGTTCGATTGATCGGCAACTCTCCTCATGCGAGATGCGCCTCAGCTCTGCCTGATCGTGACTTTGGAAACGTAGGATAAGGCGGCAATTGCCACTTCAAAATCATAATAGGCTTCTCGACCATCCCTCATCGTCATATCCTCGAGGTGATGGACAGATGCGGGAGAAGCACACTCTTGATTCTGATAAGCGCGGGATGAAGCTTACTGAAAGACATATACGTCGCACTGCTACCCGAGAATCCTAATTCTTTCGTCTACCTCGCAAGCCAATCACTGCAAACGACAAACATGGTGAGCGTTCGCGCTCGTTTGAGTGGGGTTGTTGTTGATGGTGTGAACGCTGCCAGATCTGGTCCACCATCAAGAACTTGCTTCCCGTGACTTCGAGCAAAAAGGCGACTAAAGGCTGGTGAGTCGATCCTGACTCTATTAGATCATTGCTTATGATGCTCAGTGCGCCTACCAATGCGGTCACCGCCGAGAAGTGCATCCTCACCGATTGCACCAAGTTCCGTGTTGCTGGGACCAAGTACTGCACTGCTCGTGAGTTTCCCTCGAACTTATCACCACGATACTGATGGATTGACTAATTCCAGATACTCCGAAGAAGTGATGGCGAGAAAGGGGGTTCTCGCAAGCCTGGGCATACTTCTCTATCCATTTGTATATATACGTGATACGTGACGATCTTGACGCTTGGAGCGTTGTATAAGAGATAGACCGTATGATGAGATGGAGGACGTAAAAATGGCATCAAGCGTACAAACCTTTAGCTCGGCCCCAATGACGTAAACTTATCAAGTTGGGTCAGCCAAAAGGAGGTAAACAAATTGGAGCGAGACACGCATCGAAAGCCTCTCATTCCCCCATTTTGATTAAACTCTTCACCTGTATTTCCCAGGATTGGTTCACAAGCCTCTCCAGTCATTTTCGATTATGTTGGCCTGGCCTTGTGAGCATCCCGGATGTCAGGATCCATCAGTGACGAGCGGCGAGAACTGCGGTGCTTGCTCCCGACATCTCTGCAAGGTTCATATCGAAGAGCCGTATCATATCTGCAAGAATTTCTCCGTAAGAGTTTTCAAAAAAGAAACTGCTTCAACGAGGTTCACTGCTCTTTAACGTGACTCGCAGGAAGACGAGCTCGAGGAAGCTAAGCATACCACGTTCGAAGCATTGGTTAGTGAAGGATCACAAATGTACGGGCTGGCTGATCTGGTCTCTCAGTTGAACGAGACCTTCCAATTAATGAAACCCGTCGACTTCGTCACGCCAGCTCAAGCTCTCCGTCCCGGTCATTCCTGCACCGTTCATCTTCCCGACACCATCCGAGACCTTCCTATGGGCGGAATCAACGTCCACATGCCCATCACCTTCGATGACGGTATCAGATGGCTCGCCAGGGTCAGGCAACGAAGACTCGCTTCGCCGCTGAGGGAGGTGGAGAAGGTGATAACGGAGAACGAGGTGGAGACGATGATGGTGTTGAGGGAGGTTAGTGATCTGGTACCGGAAGCATACTTGCCTTACTCGTTGGAGACGATGTCGGAAGGATCAGGTCAGTGTCCCCTTACTTCCCTTTTGCTCGTCCTCCGAAACTGATGTCCTCCGAAACTGATTCCTTCAGCTAGACCTCTCGACTACTTCTTCGTTCAGCGCATGCACGGAGATTCCCATTATCCCCCTCTTGGCGACGACTTCTCCCCCGAACAGGTCACTACCGCCATCCGCGATCTCGCCAAATTCAACATCTCCCTCTCCAACTTGACATTCGACGGGATCGGCAGCATCACTTCCGAGCGGAAAGTCAGCCCATGGATCAATATCCGCTTCTGTCGAGTCGAACCACCTTTCTTCTTCGGTCCATTCAGGACCAATCAGGATCAATACCTCGCCTACATCAACCACATCCTCGAGCATATCGAGGCGGGAGCGGTATTCATCGATAAAGCTGTGCCGGCGTATCTGGCACACCTGGAGATGAGGGAGCTCGTCCAAGGGGATCAGGGAATGGGTAGAATGGAGACAGATTTCTACCTCAAGCATGCGGATGACAAGGGAGATCAGTTGTTGCTGGACGAGGATGGTCATATCACGGCTGTTATCGATTGGGAGTGGTAAGTCTTACCATGAACGCCGTCACCATGCTGACAAGACCTGTTCAGGGCGTATAGTACGACCAAACCCGAAGCCTTCTCCCCACCTCTTGTCCTCATCGATGAGGATTTATTCTTCGCTGGCGAAAACACTCTCTCGGCGGATGAGACGGCATTGGCGCGAGCGTATACGGAGCTTGGACGACCTGACCTTGCCGACTGTGTCACGGGAGGAAAGAAGTATCAGCGGTTGATCAATTCCGTCGGGAATCGACCGATCGGGAGTGAGTCGGATGTGTGCATGCTCAACGGGCTCAGGCACGCTTTCACCGGTGAGAAGGGGATTACCAGGACGATTCAGGAGTGGTGTATGAAGGCGAAAGTGAGGTTTAAGGACGATGAAGGGTTGAAGAGAGTCTTGACGATGTATGGTGGGAGGAGAATATATCCGCTGCCTGAATTAGGGAGATGGGAGATGCGATGACAAACCCATAAGCAAATGCTCGAATCGAAGCGATTCAAGCGGTGTGGCAAGACCATCGATGACAGCGGATTTTGCCACTCAATCTCTTGTTTGCATCTCGTTGCGTTTCTGCGTGATACTTGAGAGGCCAAGAGCTGACCCCTCTTCCTCCAAAGCCATCTTGGAAACTGATGAGGAGGTGACAGCGGTAATTCCGAACCACGCTGTCGTCTGTATTCATGCAAGGATGGATCGTCGGTCCAGCCTTGCTTTCGGCCAAGTCGCCGCAACACTCGTCATAGCCTTGAGATGATCAATTCGCGTGGGAGGTGCATGGGCGGACAATAGGCTTCGAGGTACTTTTGGGACCGTCTTAACCTCGAGGTGATGGTCTTGCGCGGGAGAAGCATAGCTTCATTGCTTCGGATAAGGACCCCTGAGACGAGGCTGGGAGGTATATCACCTCGTCTTATCCCCTCGAATCGGCTTTCTTCCACCTATTACACTCGTATTTCTTCTCCCCAAACAAGCTCACACAGCACAGCGATCGTTACAAGCAAACCAATATGGTGAGTGAGACCGGTCGCTCGAGCTTTTACTCGTTCGCTGATCTTCCGCCAGTTCTGGGCCAACGTTAAGAGCTTCTTCTCCGCGCCGGTCAATGCCAACGGGAACCCCGGGTCCGTCTTTCCTACACCCGTCTCCACCTTCCGTTATCGCTGGGCTGGTTGTTGGCTGACTACAATTACACCGCACCGGTGTCCGAAGCCGGCGGTCAGCGTTGTCGTACCGATGGTTGTATCGCTTGGGCCACCTATAATTCCAACCACTGTCCTGCCCTTACGTACCTTACTCATGTACCCTTCCTTATGGCTGATACTTGTCGAACCCAGATCAGGGCAAGAAGCAAAGGCTTTCGACCCGGCTCAAGTCTCGACGTTCCCCCAGACGTTCGCGAGAGTCGTCATCATCAAGGTTGGAGATACATGCGTATCGTTGTGTTGATCATCATCCACGTTATCATCTGAGGTATACACGATCTAGCCGATGGAGACGAGAGCTTCTGATCTTCATGTGACATGCATTTGATACTCGAAGTTCTCCAAACGCCTTTCAAAAGTCGATTTGACGACATTGAGCTCGCTGTACCCGCACCCTGAGTCAGCCAAAGGAGGTAAACATCCTGTCTGATGGCCATCAATTTCCCTTTTCGTGTTGTCTTCGCATCAATTATCCATTCGCTTTTGGTGATCCAAATCGTTATTTCTTCGAGACCTTTCTAATAAGATGTTGCATTGGCCCTGCAGCTATCCGAGTTGTCACAATCGGCCAATGGTCAATGACGGCAATTGCTTCGCCTGTAACGAGCATTTCTGCAAATTGCACAACGACTTACAGCATCATGCCTGCAAGGGTCTTTCCGCATGTCATCCGCCCTTGCCTCGTGTCGGGATGCTTACGAGCGATCTTCGGGAATCAGGAAGAAGACTACTGGGAGGCAGATGCTCTTAATAACGGAAACTTGGTGATCTTGCCTGCTTGGTATTCCGGTTTTTACGCTTATATCGACCGAAGCTCAATCGGCTTTTCGACGTTATCAAAGATAGCGACATCGCCGATTCAGCTCAAGCACTTCGACCCGAGCATAGATATACAGCCGCCCATCTGCCCGAGACAGCTTCGGAGCTCGCTGCCGGAGGAATGAATGTCCATGTGCCCATCACCTTCGATGACGGTGTCAAGTGGCTCGCCAGGATCAGGAAGCCCCACTTCCACGGCCCTCCGTCCGACATGATGAAGGTCGTTGTGGTGAGGTAGAGACGATGAGAGTCTTGAGTGAGATCTCCAAGCTGGTACCGAACGCATTCTTGCCTCATACAGAGAAGATATCGAAGTCGACAAAAACAGGTGAGTCGTTTCGGCAGGCCGAACCGATGTAGACTGAAGCCTTGTTAGAGGGTCCAATGGAGTACTGCTTCGTACAGCATATGGACGGCACCTGTTGCCGCTCTCCAATCGAATTAAGCGGTTTCAGTTCCGAAAAGCTCGCTACTGTCATTACCGAACTCGCCAAGTTCAATATCGCCCTTTCGGATTCGACCTTCGCTGGTATCGGTAGCCTCTGTCGCAATGGCCAAGTCGGCCCATGGGCCAACATTCACTTTTGCGGTCTCGAACCGCCCTATTCGCCGGTCCGTTCAAGACCAGCAAAATCCAGTACACGGCTTGGATAGACCATGTCCTCGAGCATATCGAAGCCGGTCTCTCGTTCGGAGACCAACCTCTTGCAAGTTATCTTACCCACCTCGAGATGAAAAACCTTGTTCAGGGTTGTGTGGAGATGGCGAAGGAGGAGAAAGACTTCTACATCAAGCATGCTGACGATAAAGGCGATCATATAATGGTGGACGAAGCGGGGCATATCTCCGGTGTCATCGATTGGGAATGGTCAGTAGTATGCTCTTCTCAGACAGGATGCGAGGCTGAATGGGTAGTAAAGGGCTTTCACTCGCTGCTCCTCTCGGTCTGGTCGATGTCACCTCGTACTTTGACGGAAACAATCAATTGGCGCTGGGTGAAATCGCGCTTGCGGAGGTGTACGACGGACTTGGACGCCCCGACCTTGCAGAGTGCGTTCGCGGAGGGAAGAAGTATCAGCGACTGTTCGGCAGCATGGCCTCCGCTCCACAGCTGAAGGAATTGCAAGCGCTGCGAAATGCCTTTACCGGTGAGATCGGCAAGGCGGAATCGATGGAGGATTGGTGCGTGGAGGCGAAGGAGAGATACAAGGATGATGAGGGGTTGAAGAGGGTCATGGTGATGGCCGGTCGGCAAGGGATGCATTAGACAGAGGAAGCCATCATGGGATGATCGGTTCAAAGTCGTCGATACGGCTCCTTCATCAGCAACCAGGGACGGATACGTGTGCGCTGCCTGAGTCTGACCTTTGTGCGGTCTCTTTGATGGCACGACCAGCCGTAAGTGACTTGGCACCATCCGCTCGGACCATTTTTTATGCAATACCCCGTCAACGAACTTGCCATCAATCTTGTTTCTCACATTTCCCCCATTCCGCACTTTCAGTCTTCATTGCTTAGTTCCGATATATCATCTAGGTCTTGCGATCATCTAGACTGTACGAGTCAGCTGCGTGATGGGAGGGAGACTGCCAGTTATGTAGTCAGCATTTCTGCGAAACACATGGTGTGAATTCGTAACATCTCTGCAAGCACTATTCAATGGGTTTCTTGGTCTCCCCAGCCCAGAAAGGCAAGCTGATGGGATGCGTTAACTTTAGGAAGAGGAGCTCGCTCAGATGAGGAAGGAAAGAGAGAGGGTCAGTCGTCCTTTCCTGCATCTACAGAAGACCACAATCTGATCAAGTTAATACGTTCCGTAGATCCGAAAGCTTCTTGGAGTCGTCAAGACCAGCAGGATCGAAGCTACAGCGGAGGAGCTTCGTCCTGGACATAAATGCACTGTTCAGTATCACGACTCCGCATCCGAACTTCAGCAAGGAGGGATGAACATCCATATCCCCATCACATTTGACGACGGTGTCAAATGGCTTGCTCGGATCAGGAACCGAAAGTCCAAGTCGAAAGCCAAGGATATGGCAACGATGGTTTACGCGGCGAGATAGAGACGATGAAGGTGTTGAATGCGATTAGTCCCTTGGTACCGCAGGCCTTCCGGCCGAAGCTCAGAATTGCTTCGGTCCGCATAAACGGGGTGTGTCCCTCTTCCGGTTTGTGTTTGTGTTGAATGATTCACTTGCGACCATCGACTACTTTTTCGTTCAGCATATGAGCGGAACAGCTTGCTCGCCCACCCATCCGAAGACAGTCTTACTCCCGAACAGCTTACCAAAGCCATCATCGATCTCGCCAAGTTCTGTATCTCCCTTCCGAACACAACCTTTTCGGGGGGTCGGTAGTCTTGATCAAGACGGGGAGGTCGTTCCTTGGATCAAAACTTCCTTCTGTCGGATGGAGCCGCCTTTCTTCTACGGTCCTTTCAAAACGGTTCGAGAGCGATACTTGGCATTCATCGACCATATCCTCAAGGAGATCGAAGCGGGTTCGGAGCTTGAGGAAGAGGCGATGCCAGCCTACCTGGCTCATCTGGATATCGAGGAGGTGGTGCTGCATGATGAGGAGATGGGAAGGGAGGAGGTGACCTACTTGAAGCACGCCGATGATAAAGGTGATCAGATCATGGTAGACGAAGACGGACATATCACCGCAGTCATTGACTGGGAGTGGTGAGCAAGATTGCGTACCGGTGTTTGGAGATAAGCTGACTCCAATAGGGCATACACGACAACCAAAGCCGAAGCTTTTGCTGCCCCACTGACAATTGTCGATACCGACTCACATTTCGATGGGAATAACGACCTCACATCGGGCGAGCTTGCTGTGGCGAAAGCATATGACGATCTCGGTCGACCTGATCTGGCCGAATGCGTCCGGAACGGGAAGAAACATCAACGTATGGTCAGTATGCTTGGACGAACGCCGAGGCACGCTTTTACGGGCGTGAGGGGTGAGAGGAAGACGATGGAATAGTTGTGTGAGAGAGCGAGGGAGAAGTTTAAGGATGATGGGGGGTTGAAACGGGTGATGGTGATGTGAGAGATAAACAATTGAAGATCTTGCGTCGAGACGCAAACGAAGCGGTACTCGTACCCACGTGATGTTCGGACATCACCAGATGTTCGGACACTTTACTTCTCTTACTTAATTGAAGCGCATATGGTCATTACTTGCATAATATGCATGCTAGCAACTGATCCTCTTGCACAGTATTAGAAGGACCTGCCTCTGAGCTCTCTACAGTATTTGGTGCTTTGACCTTCCCTTTTGCACCCGCAGCACGCTTTTTCCTAGCACGCCCTTCCTTCTCTGCGTCCTTTCTCGCCTGTAGCTCCTGAGCATGATCTTCCTGATACTTTTGGTCAGACAATTGGCCCTGAGGGAACCTCGTCCGCTTATTACTCCCCCTGGTTGCTTTACCAGCTCTTCTGCAGCCCACCGCTTCTCCAAATCCTTCTCAAGCAGCACCTTCTCCGCTTCCACCCTTTCAAACGCCTTTGACATCTTCAAGATTGCCGTTGTGGGTGAGGTTTCGCCTCTCTGAACGCCTCTAGCCATCGCCTGGGATGGCCTTCTTGTGAGGAGTGATGGGAGTGACGGGAGTGATGCGGGTTTCGGGTGTGGTCTGTCTAGCACGCATAACGGACTCACTCAATGGCCAAAGTCCCAATTTCGCCCAAGCAGACCGAATGATGCGTGAATTTGCCGTGGCAGCCCATGCTCGTTGGAACCACCGGTAGAAGAACG
>JAABUH010001860.1_pt1 | contig 21789 bp, 38 predicted proteins | sample 5559121 | NCBI WGS metagenome assembly JAABUH01 (sample SAMN10711871, study PRJNA513364) | rock metagenome | isolation source: Antarctica rocks | place: Antarctica: Victoria Land, Battleship Promontory nord | collected 2015-12-28
TTCGGGACGATCGCGAACCGTGCTTGTATATAGAGTAGCTTGGCCACCAGGTCCAACCCTTGGATTCCCCTCTTCACTCATCGATTCGTGTGAATCGACCTCAAAGATGTCGAACGAGATCAAATCTCAGTACGACTCCCAGCATGTCGACATGCTCGAGGACGAGAAGCATGGTGTCGCGGATCATGAAGCTCCGGTGGTCCCGCGGGGAAACGGTGAGACGGTCAAGACTGGCGCGACGGCCAAGGAGGTCGCCAATGTAGGTCGATCCGCAGAGTTGACGTGAAGACCGGAGCTGATGATCCTGTCCTAGGCCGAGCTGTTCGCGGCACTCCAGGAGACGAATATCCAGAGATGGAGTAGGGAGTCGATCCACCTCTATGGTGAGAGGATCTCCATGACAAGAGTGAAGGAAGCTGAGCAGGTGCTAGTCATGATCTTCTGCGCGTTCCTCGCTGCTATCGCCAACGGTTACGATGGTGAGATTCTCCCCCATCCTCTTCGTTGCGTTCGAACTGAGCGTGTGCTCAGGATCCCTCATGACGGCCATCATCGCTGTTCGTTCCTACCCCTGTGCTCCCTCAGGCAAGGCTGACCATCCCAACCAGATGCCTCATTTCCAATCCACATTCAACTTGCCTACCGGCTTAAAGGCCGGAACCGGCTCGAAAATCTCCACCATCTACGCTCTCTACACCGTGTACGTCTCCTCTTCTCCTCTCTCGAGATGACCCGTCTGATTCATTGGATCAGCGGTGCGATGGTCGGTGCGCCTTTCGCCGCTGTCCTTGCCGATCGATACGGTCGCCGGAAGGGTATGTTTGGCGGCGCAATCGTGATTCTCGTCGGCATGATTATCGCTGCCACTGCAAAGACCATCGGCCAGGTACGTTGGAATTTGTATTCTTCCCTGTCGCTTAGACCCCAGCTGAGGGTGATCGAATAGATTGTCGTGGGACGATTGATTCTCGGTGGAGGAATCGCCATCATGACCGTCGCTGCGCCGGCTTACTCGATCGAGGTCGCACCTCCCCATTGGCGTGGACGATGCACCGGTATTTAGTAAGTCCTTCAGATCATACCTTCATCCGCTGATGGGGTTTCAATAGCAACTGTGGTTACTTTGGTGGTTCCATTCCGGCGGCCGCGATCACCTTCGGCACAAACTACATCAACTCCAACCTCTCTTGGCAGCTCCCGCTCATCTTCCAAGCCTTCGCCTGCCTCATCATCATGGTCCTCGTCTTCTACATCCCCGAGAGCCCTCGATTCCTCATCGCCAACGGCAAAGAGGCCGAGGCTCTCGCCTTCCTGGTCAAGTACCGTGAGTCCGCTCCATGCATTCTCAGTCTATGGGCTGATCGGTCACTCTCAGACGGTAATGGAAACCCCAACTCGGCGCTTGTCGCACTCGAGATTGCCGAGATGAGGGAGAGTATCTCGCTCGACGGTATCGACAAGAGGTGGTGGGACTGTACGCTACACCTCACTCTCAAGTTTTGTCCGTACTGATCGACTGGTTCCTAGACCGCCCGCTCTTCCTCACTCACGCCGGGCGATGGAGGATGACCCAAGTCCTCATGATCTCCATCTTTGGTCAATTCTCTGGTAACGGTCTCGGTTACTTCAACACCGTCATCTACAACAACCTCGGTGTCACCTCGGTCCCCCGTCAGCTCGGTTACAATCTCGCCAACGCCGTCGTCTCTGCCTTCTCCGCGGTTACCGGAGCTACCCTTACCGATCGCATGCCCCGTCGCAAGGTCCTCGTCGCTGGTACCTTTGGTCAGTCCGGGTGACATATCCAATGGTGCACAATCTGACAGTCTGGTCATGCTCAGGTTGCGCTTGTTTGCTCGCCATCAATGCTGGCCTGTCAACAGAGCTCGCGAAGGAGACTGCGAACAACAACATCCACACCAGTGTCGCCCAGGGTGCTCTTGCCGCCTAGTCTGTCTCCCCCCAACCACTCTCGTCCATCAGAGCTGACGACTGCTCAGCTTCCTGTTCAACTGCCTGTTCTCGTTCACCTATACCCCACTTCAGGGTGTCATCCCCGCCGAAGCGCTCGAGACCACGATGCGCGCCAAGGGACTCGCCTTGTCGGGCATCATCGTCAACGCCATCGGGTTCATCAATCAGTTCGCAGGCCCCATCGGACTCGCCAATATCAAGTACAAGTACATCTGGATCTTTGTCGGTTGGGACGTCGTGGAGTCTGTCCTCTGGTTCATCTTCGGGTGAGTCGACCCTCCATAATAGTCTCGGAGGACATGAGCTGATAAGGTGTGGGTCTAGGGTTGAATCGCACGGACGATCGCTCGAGGAGTTGGACTGGGTTTACGACCAGCCCAGCCCGGTCAGGGCGTCGCTCAAGATTGAAAAGGTCATGGTGGAGGCAGACGGACACGTTACCGAGAAGATCTCAGCGTGAGAGGGAGAAGGGACAGATAGATGTAGTATCTCAGGGAATGGGCGTCGGTCGGTCGTGATCGTAAGGATCTGTGACAGGAATGTCTCGGTGATACTATTTCTCCGAGCACGGGCTGAAGTGCATCTCGGAGAGGCTTCCCGACGTGTCGCTCAGAGTACATCTCTGATTGGTCACTGTGTCAATCGAGACCGCGGATATCTCGGCGTCCCGGCCGATTCCCAATCATTCTTTCTACGTGGAGTCATTTCATGCACGAATCAGACTCTTTCGATATGCCCTGTGACCCTGTCCTCATCTCCTCCCTCCTCTGACCCTGCCGAGAAACGCAGCATCATCCAGACCCCTATACCACATCTCCCACTCCTCGCTCCCCACCCCACACTCCCCTCACCGGTTTCCTCCCCAGCGACATCCCCCGAATGCCGCCTATCTGGAATCATCCCGACGTACGGCCGACCTTTGGGTATCACGGGTTCATGACCCCTCGAGGGTGAAAACGAGGTTTACCACACTCGGGTGAAGGGATACTCGGGATTGGGGAGCCCTCTCTCGCCGGAGAACAACAATGAGCGCAAAGGATTGCTCGAATGCCGAGATGGCCTTGTCCCCGAGAAAGTTCCCATCCTTTGATGTTCTGACGACGAAGCTCAAGCCTGCTGACTCGGATCGCAACCTCTGTCTCTCTCACCCAAGGTCGCTCTCTCCGCATCTAAGCTGCTGACCTTGTTCATCGCTTTCGGTCATCTGAGTTGATTGGGAAAGCCGGAAGGGGATCAGTAAAGGTAGGAAGGACGTGGGGGTGAGAAAAGGGCAAGACGTACGTCGAGGAGGCTGATGGTAGTACGCTTCTTCCTCGTGCCTTGTTGCTGTATTCTTATTCCGTACCCCCGGATATGAAATGTCAACAACTCCCCCGACTGCTTTCCCTTTCTTGGAATCCCTCTCAACTTTTTGTCCCTCTTGCGTCCACATAATGCCGCTCCAGACTCCTCCTACACCATTCCTCCCTTCGAGATTCACTGAAGAGTCGCTCTTACTCACCACCGAGCCATTCTTTGGTGATGTCGATATCACGCTTGAGGACGATGATTCGGAATGGCCAGTGGCAGGACCATCCCGATTGGATACGCCCAACACGGTTGGGCGTAACAAGACGCTCGATCTCGATGCATACTTGCCGCGAGTTGAAATTACGGACGACTCTGAAGATGGGAACGAGACCATCAGGATCGAGGCGGAATGGATCCAGGGGAGATCTGGGATACATAAGCGGGGAGGAAGCGAGTCTTCGACTCGCGAGAGGGAATCATCAGGAACGAAGCGAGGTACGGCTAGTCATGTAGGCTTGAAATTTGGACTGACGATCGAACAGCTAGACCCGCACCGGTACCGGTGCCGATGGTCGAGCGGGACGACCTCTATTCCCGCAGATTGAGCGGCTCGATATCATCACGTCCATCCTCCCCTGCTCTGCCCCTCTTGATGCTTCCCTCATTGTCGAGACCGAGTTTGCCGAATCCTCCAAGCCTACCCAGGCTGTCTTCGTCATCTTCGTCGAGCTCGAGGTCTGCGCTATCTTCTCGGTCCGCCGGCTCTACCTCGGTCGGACCAGAAGCGAAGACGAGCGAGAGGTTTCTAGGCAGGGAGATCAGCGGAGATGCATCTTTGGACGCTGCTCGAAGAGCTGGAACAAGGGGCATGATTGAGGTACGTCAAACCTCTCTGTAGGTCTGACATGGGATTGATGACGCGTCCCGACAGGAAGACTCCGCGTCTGTGGTCACTCCCCAGCCAGATATCCCGCGCTCTTCAGCACTTTCACGGTATCTCGCGCAATCAGCCGTCCTCCATCCGATCCCTTCCAGCACGAGTCGCTCAAGCTCGTCACTAACCTCGTCCGCGGGTCATTCCCCTCTTCTCATTCCTCTGTCCTGCATGTCGGACGCTGCCCTTGGCCGTATTGGGCGCGTCGAGCTGCCCGTGCCGCCCCTATCAGGGACTCCAGTTATTTCCCCCTCGCTACCGGATCTACCGCCCGCAGACACGATCGTCAAGACGCTCATGCCAGGTTCTCTGCCTCTAGCACCTCGAGCCGATGTAGGAGCGACCTCCTCACCCCGTGCCCCATCATACACCCTAGACCAGCCCAAACGCGATTCCCCTGGTGGCGCTTCAGACGAGTCACGCCACTCTCCCAGGTCCATATCAGCGCACTCAGATGAGACCCAGTCGACGTCGAAAGAGTCAAGGCGGACTTCTACCTCTGAGAGGGTATTGAGCTTCTTTGCGGGCTTCCTGAAGGGTACTATATCGACGGACAACGAGAAACAAGTTACTCCCAAGACGGCCAGCCAGTCGGACAAGGGAGACGAGCAGGGGTCGTCATTTGGAGTAGCGGAAGGACGAAAACATCCCCAGACAGCCGGCGAACGCTCGGGACTGGCCAGGTGAGCTTATCTTTCCCCGATGCCGGAAAACAGTCCAACGCCATTTCAGTGATCCTGGACCCTCTGTTCCAGCCAAATCTGGAACCACTACAAAACCCATAACCCGTCCTCAACCAAACAAACGAGCTCCTCACTTCCCTGCTCCTCTCACGAAACCCCTCACCCGTCCCGTACCTCCTCCTCGACAACCTCTCCAACCCGCACGTAACCAGCCGCTCGCCAAACCGGCTCAATCAGCTACTATCACCAAGATGTCAATAAACACTTCAAAACCCACATCCGCTTCCATAGCAAAACCTCACATTCGACCGACGACCACCTCCGCCTTCGCCTCCGCCGCCCTCGCCCGTCTCCCTCCTCCCGGCAAGGGCGCCTCCTCTTCCTCAAAGCCCGTTATGATCCGTCCCGCCGAACGCGCTCTCAACCTTCCCAAGACCCGGGCCGTTTTTGAGTCCCATCCCTACAACCCAGTCAAGCGGCCGGGTATCCCGAAGACCGTCCCCCTCCATGGTCGTACGCCGGGAAAGGCATCTCGGCAGAGAGTGGAGCAGCGCGAAGCGTTTGATTCGCGGGTCCGGGAACGGATGGAGAAGGAGGATCGCGAAAGGAGGGAGGAGGAGAGGCTAAGGGAGGAGGAGGAGGAAGAAGAGTATAGGAGACGGAGGAAGCAGACTGTCATTTGGGCGAAACCGGTGCCATCGATCTATCGGGCGGGCTAGGTCGACTTGTTTACCTTGCACCAGTACATGCATGATGGAGATATTCCACCATTGGTCGATAAGAACCTGCATGATCGACTCCGCTGAGATTTAGCCGACAAGAGCCTCCATGATCATCTTAGCGAGAACGATATCGTTCTTCGCATCCACCGCAGTCGTCTTGAACTCCTTCCCCTCTGTAATCGCGACATGAAGCTCCCTCATCTCGAGAGTGTAGGGGTCCTCGTAGGTGGGCCGGATGATCTGCTCGGAATGGTCGCCGTTGAGAAGTTGGGATTGGATGGTGATTTTGATTGGGAGGCCCTTCACGTATGGCCTGATCCATTCCGGTCGATTAGCCAAGAGGGAGCGCGGGGAAGACGGAGGGCAGGACTAGACAACGAGGTTCCGGTGCTTTCGCTGCTCGAGGTCTGACTTTGCGGAGGAGGGTGGGTCGGTCGGATAGTGTAGGTACGTCCCCGCTTGACTCGTAAAGTACTTGTTCTACAACCATCTCAGCAGCTATCCTAGCGAGAAGCAAGGAAGAGAAAGAACAAACTTGGCCATTGATGTCCTTCACCCGGACATACTTGATATCCTTCCCCTCCATCACCTCTTTCACCGTGTCATAGCAATAGCATACCGCCGCATGTCCCACAAATACGACTACCCCATTCTCTACTCCAGCAGCTGCAATTGCGTCCGCTTCGTCGAGGGTCTGCGCCATGGGCTTCTCGATAAAGATGTGCTTCCCCGCTCAAGCTGAGAGGATGACGTGCTCGGCGTGAAGTTGGTCGGCGGTGAGGATGAAGACTAGGTCGATAGGGATGGGGGAGGAGAGCATGTTGAATCTGAGCGGTAGGGTTAAAGACAGGGACCACAAGGTCGATGTATGGTGCGACGTTCACGGATGTGGAAGCGCTCGCCGCAGAGGGCTAGGCAGGAGGGTGAGATGGCGCATATGACTGTGGTCTTGAACATGTGAGAGGCGATGAGGAGGTTGGGCAGCTGTAAACAAGTAACGTCGGATGGGTAATGGATCGCTGCGAGACTCGGAGAAATGAAGCAGTTCACATGAACGCATTGCGCTACCTCCCCACAGCCAATTACCGCGACATTCAGTACGGGACCCGACATGATCACTGAAAAAAGCTGAAGAATTGGTTTGAGATATCACACAGTATCAGCTAGCTCTGTTCAATTGGGAGAGGCAGACTGCAGGGGAGACCGGTGAGTACAAGCTTGGGACTTGAGCGTAGATCTCGTAGGCTAATTTTAATAGTAAAGCAGCTACACCGCGTGTGAAGGTCGAGCACGCATTTGGCATACTTAAAGCTCGCTGGTCTAGCCTCCGCTACCTCCGCTTGAAAGTCAGGTCGCTCAAAGACGAAGCTCGAGCTCATGGTTCATCCAAGCGGCTTGCATCCTCCATAACATCTGGCATCCACATGGCTTGACGAGTTGAGCGAGGAAGAGGTTAAGAAGATCATGCAGAGGAAGGCTAGGATGCGAAGGAGGGGTTATATCAGGTGGCAAGACGAAGTAGACATCATGGACGGCAACCACTTATGCTACTGAGTTCACCCGCCTTGCCGCCTATCTTCATTGGAATGATGAGCTGCTCCGTCACGGTGCTCCGTCACGCTTACTTTGATGGTCTAAAGGAGGATGTCAAAGACAAACCCCTCACATCAAACGGCCTTGAGAGTCTCAATGACCTCATTGACAACTCTATCAAGTGGGATTAACTCCTCTTCCAGCGCAGGAGGACTACCCCAACCACCAATATCCTTGTTTCCCTCTTGGATTGAACTTGGAAGATGATATCGTGGCCGAAGCGTTGATCGAGTCGAAGGAATTCATGCTGGCTCATGCGGAAGAGGAATTTGAACTCGCATGTTGATGAGGACAGCAGGCAATCAATGCTGGATGCGTAGCGAGCCTTCTGGTAAGTCTTGGGACGCTTCCAATACCGACGAAGGGCGATTTTGCGATGAAGACAGAGGGGAAGTTGATGAGACGGCGGGTCACTTTTGTGCGTGGTGCGGAGGCGAGCTCGGCGGGCGATCGACTGTACTCAGTGCACGTTGTCGATGTGATAATATAGGCATCCTGTACAGAGTATGAAGCTTGATATATCTATATTGATGGAGTAATGGGGATGTAAAAGACGTAGCAGACGAAGTGGTGAGAACACGGAGCTAGCGGAAGCAAATCTTGGTGCGGGGCCCCGCATTACCCAATATTACAACTCAAATAATGAATGCCCCTATAATCTGCACGCCACCGATTCTTATCTTCGTCTCGTCTACTCGATTTTAAGAGTTCCTTGGCTCTCTACCTGACCGGTAGACTCCGCTGTTCCCGACCTCATAGGTGTTACTAGCCATCGAGGCTCCTCTCGGGATCCACACCACTCGTTGTAGCTAGAAGCATCGCTGAACTTAGCCCAGCCTTTCACCGCACCAACCACTTCTAGCTCCGCTTCTCTCATGGCTGAGACGTCCGTCGCTCTTCAAAGCTCATCAGTATCAGCATCGAAACCCCCAGCAGATCGCCGAAAGAAGCCTCAGCCTGGTGATGGCGCATTCCTCGCCAAACCTCCCCCTCGACCAGGCGATGGAGCTTTGCTCGCGAAGAGCCGCCAGTCGCGAAGCAGAGGCAGAGGTCATCGAGGCCCAGCTGGAAGTGGACCATCACGAGGTGGGGATCACCAGAGAATCCGGGATGGTAACGGTGAGGACGCAACGGGTGGGGAAAGGAGCCGCATGACTCGGCGGGAGTCGGATTTCAAGAATGGTCCGAAGGTCACGTCGGATGGAGCTTGGGAGTCGTCTCAAGCCATCGGTTTATCGTCCACGTCTAGTCTTCAGCCGTATAGCAATGGTGTCAACAGGCACCCGCATCGACCTGCTCAGCCTCGGAAGCTCGTACAAACCGACGTTGCCGACCATCGCTCCGATCCGCCCAATAACGCTCTACCAGACAGCACTGCTGGCAGCTCCAGACGCCTCGTACCAATCCAGCATCCCAAGAAGGTCAACAAAGCCTCGATCGACAATTACCATACGGACGGAGCTTCCGATCCCAGCAGCCTACCTAGCGCCCAGCTCGATCCCTCTGCAGCCACCTTCGTCCCCATATCCGCCCCTACCACTCCCGCCATGCAGTCTACTTCTTTCCCAAGTCGTCCCGCCTCTCCTCATCAGCACTCCCGATCTGACAACGAGCACCCGCCGCGCGCATTTCGAAGGAAGGGAGATGGGCGAAAGCCAGGTCCCGCTCCTCCAACTCCTGCAATGTCGAGCCGTCGAGCGGCTTTCGAACAGCAGACCAAGCTTACCATCACTGTTTCGAGATCATCGGACGGAAGTACCGTGAGGAGAGCTTCGAAGGACGAGGCACATCCTCGAGAGCAGAAGAGGGGAAAGGCGGAAGAGAAAGATGATTTGATTTCTCGTCTTACTAGGGGTCTCAAAAGTCGACCATTCCTTGAATGCCCGATTGCATGTGAAAACTTCGCTCCACGACCACTTAGCTGATACCCAGCGATAGTGCTTCTACGCCATCAACCCCTCACAACACATCTGGTCCTGTCTTCCCCCTGATAGTCCGCCAGAACCCGTCTCGGCTCTATCCACTCCTGCTCCTGGCACCTTTTTATCCTCCAACCACTACTCGGCCTGCTACACGCCGTTTCATCTCACTTGCGTTCGAGATTGGGCGAACCGATCTCTGGTTGAGGAGGCTGAAGGCGCTCGAGCGGCGGGTAGGGATGGGGAGGAACCCCTTTGGAGATGTCCTGGATGTCAGAAGAGACGCGCGGAGACTGTGGGGGGATATCGGTGAGTCGGGCGATCAGCGGCGGTCACGCTGATGTAGACTTAGCTGTTTCTGTGGGAAGATGTCGCAGCCGCCGACCATCGCGACCGCTCCTCATTCCTGCGGAGAGTCGTGTTCCCGCAAACGTCCTGGGTGCGGTCACGCATGTCCTCTGTGAGTGATCTCGGCCACTGGGCCACTGGGCAGGGCTGCCGCTGAGTTCAAGCAGAAACTGTCATCCAGGACCGTGTCCTCCATGTCAAGTCGCCCTGATCGTTCCTTGTCCGTCTCACCATACACCTCTCACAGTCAAGTGTGCTGTGGCCAGTCCAGATAATGCCGCGATTACACCTGTCTGCGATGAGGTGTGCGAGAAGCAGAGATTATGTGGCAACCGTCACCACGTCTGCCAGGTGAGTACCCTTTGGAATGTCGCCCGGTTATCTGCTTAATGGGTCAACAGGATCTATGCCATTACGGAGACTGCGCTCCCTGTCGCCAGCTCGAAACAGTCAGGTGTTTTTGCGGGGAGGAGACGAAGTCTGAGGCGTGTGGGTGGAAGCGGAATGAGGAGCGTCTGTGCGCCAAGCTTTTCGAGGATGGTGAGAAGCAATGGGCGGGGAGGCTTAGCTGTGGTCGGCCATGCGAGCGGCTATATGACTGTGGGATACACCCCTGCAACGAGGTGAGCATCTTGCGTCGCCCATCGCCGTGCTGACTCGATCAGACATGCCACGACCACCCTCTTCGTCCCCTTCATTGCCCTATGTCCCCACCCGAGATCTCCACCTGCCCCTGCGGCACCACCGAACTCATCCAACTTCCCGGCTATCCTCGAGCCGATTGCCTCGCTCCGATCCCGACATGCCGATCCCGATGCCCCAAATCTCGGCCATGTGGACATCAATGTCCTCGTACATGCCATCACGGCGACTGTCCGCCTTGTCATGAGGAGGTGGTCCGTCCTTGTCGGTGTGGCGAGAGTATGCTAGTCATCGGATGCGATGAACTGAAGGAGAGGAATGAAGCGGGAGACGGGGAAATGACCTGCGAGCGGGTATGCAAGGCCCTGCGGAAGTAAGCAATCATAGCTTTTATCAAGAACTGCATTGACCCATGCAGTTGCGGACGACACGAGTGCGGTCGGCTATGCTGCCCTCTCTCATACCGGGCGAAGTCCCGCAAGCGGCGCCCAAACGATGAGGCAGATCTTATCGGCGAAGAAGACCTTCACGAGTGTCACCTGACATGCGGGAAACTACTCAGCTGTGGACTACATGCTTGCGTGAAGAAGGACCACAAGGGAAGTTGCGGACGATGTCTACAGGCATCGTATGACGAAGTGAGCCCTCGAATCCTTAGGCATGACGGACGGACCGCTGACGAGTTACAGCTCATCTGTCAATGCGGCCATACAATGATCTATCCTCCTGTCGCTTGCGGGACCACTATAAACTGCATCTACCCTTGCGCTCGCCTGGCTCCCACATGCGGTCATCCGAAAACTCCTCACAATTGCCACGAGCAGGAAGCTTGCCCGCCTTGCCCTTATCTCACCACCAAGGCCTGCGCATGCGGCAAGGATACCTCAATCAAGAATGTCCGTTGTTCGCAGGACCGAGTTTCATGTGGTCAACCATGTGGCAAACTCCTTGGATGCGGCTATCACCAATGCGAGAAGAGCTGTCACCGACCGGGCGATTGCGAGAGCTGTAGTCAAGTTTGTGGGAAGAGCAAGAAGATCTGCAAGCACGCATGTACCGCGACGTGCCATGCTCCGGCCAAGTGCAACGAGTCGGATCCCTGTCAAGCGATCATAACCCAATCCTGCGCTTGTGGGCATGTGCCGTCACGCTCATCTTGCGGTGCCTCGACGATAAACCCGACGTCCCGAGAGGTGGTTGCGCTGAAGTGCAACTCCGAATGTATGGTCAGACAGCGGAATGCGCGGCTTGCGGATGCCTTGGGTATCCAGCCGAAGGAACGGGTCACGGAGGAATGGGCCCCGGATCTTCGAGCTTTCGCTTCTCAAAATCACTCTTTCGTCAAGACTGTGGAGCAGACGTTCAAGGACTTCTTTGCTGGCACGCGTCAGACAATGATCCTTCCACACAGTATGTCTCTTCCCCACATCTCATTACATACTATGCTGATGGCAATGCAGTGCCGCAAGCGAAGAGGACCTTCGTGGTAGCCATGGCCGACGCCTACCGCCTCGGCCGCGAGCTCATTGACCAAGAACCGAATCGCTCGGTCCAAATCAGAAGAAGGGTAGATACGCGTATCCCGAATCCACTCTTGTCTACTGTCGCGCCGCCACCAGTAGGAAAGCCTTCATTGGGTAAGCTGGGCAACCTTCGCGCTCCAAAGCAAGCGCCTGCTTGGGCGGCTAAGCCGACAGCGGGTACGCTGAGCGCGGGCAATCAGACGGGGACAGCGGCTGCGGTCGTAGCATCTAGGGCTCCGTCGAGACCTGCGACTCCGGTCGCTCCACTACTGGATCCCTCAGTTCCGATGGGGGATGTGCACAGCGGACGGTCGACACCAACGCCGGTCGTCCCGGTCTCCGCGGAGTCCGCTTCAGCAGGGGCAGTGCGAGGTGAAATCAAGCACGGGAAGGTTGGACAGGTGGATGCGGATGATTGGGATATGGAGGATACGTAGCGGGCGGCAAGTCACTTGAAGAAAGGCTCGAGGGAGAGTTGCATCATCGAGCATTCGAGGATTCATCCACATTAGCACGCATATGCATCATCCATAGGTCGATACGCATCACCCATGGTGAAAATATTCGAGCCAAAACTCGACACACGTCAATTTTGTTACAGATGGGTGGAGGAGATGATGTATTAATTGGACTGATCCAAGCTGCGGCTTTGTGCACTTCCATGAGAGATGACTACTGCATCGTACCACTCCGCGGAGTGACTACCTCACGACTTCCGCGTGGTCATGCTGAGCGATGCGACTCGTTCAGGCTTCATAACGGTCCAATGGTAGCGGGGCATGTTCGTAAGGACCCCAAAGATTACCTCTCTGCATCGGGCACTGGAATCGTAAACATTGCATGTCGGCATCACAGAGAACCAAATTTGTGACCGACCAAGGTCATGTCCCTGACTTCCACTATTCGAAACCTGCTCCCTGCCACTTACCCGCCATCAAGGCCGGGATCCATACGCTTGATCTTGGGAAGAGGTCCAAGTGTCTGGAGCCTCCCATACGAAACCCGCTGGATCTGTGGGTTCACCTCTTTCGTGAAAGTCAGACGGTGTGCGCGGAGCAGTCCAATTCAACGGGACAGTCCCGGGTGGGAAGAAGGTTTTCGGTCCAGAAACAATAGGGTCTGAGCTTCTCGAGGGAGGCGATGCTGAGGTCCTTGCCAATACGTGACCGTGCTGCGCAGGTGTAGTGGAGCTGGTGCTCCGTGTGGAGATTTCCTTGGGGTATGATGCTGTGGTCCTGGCGGCAGGATATGAAACCTGGGCTGGGAGAGTCGGGGTCGTGCTTTGACCCGAGACTTCTGCAGGAAGTGGTACGGTCGTTGCCTCCGATAAATACGGCTGAAGCCCCTTGAGATATCTTTTCACAGGTTCTAGGTCCTTCTCTACCCGGTTCATCTCCAAACCAGTGCTCTCCACACCCACCATATCGCCTCGGCTGTGCATACTCTGCAGCTGGCGACTGAGTTGGATTTTCGTTTGGAAGAAAGCCTTGATCTCTCGCTCGCACTCCTTCGCCAACGCAATGGGATGCGGCGGGCGATTAAACCCTTTGAACACCTGTGCCGTATCGCGGCCAACATCTGGCGGGTGCCAGTGGACCTTAAGAGAGTTCTTCGTCGAGTTGAGGTATCCCACGCGTCCCGCAAGGTTCGTCTTTCGAGCGCCGACCCTCCTGGAGAACTCAGATTCGGTAATAGGTTCGGGCAAGATATTGCCTTGACTGTCGTATCGGCAATCGTGCCACGTAGTTTTGATGGCGCACCAATCCGCATCGACCCCAAAGGACTGTCTTTGGACCGAACGCCAGGTTAACATGTCTTTCTTTCGGTGACTCTCGTCGCTGCATCGCCAGCACCTACAGGAACGGGGATCAGCCTGAAACTCACGTCTTTCCGTCAACTCACCGGAAGTGCCGGATAGGTCCGCAACGGATGCCGGACTCTGGTTTGCGTTGTCACTCCGCCTTGGCATCGCTGTGGAGTGTATCTTCTGTTCAGGCGTCGTGCAAGTAAGAGCGAATGCTACGTTGCGAAAGTTCAGCGAGAGGGATCAGTAGAACTCAGAGAAATGGCCACCAGGAATCCTTCTACTCCGATTCCAGAGTCGCTAATCGGTCGGACTTTGCCGTCAATGGAGTGGTCATCCTGCGGTTGAAAGGACGGCGAATGACATCACTTATTTCCTGCCACAACGTTGGCTAGAAGTCGCCGTGCATCAGTACTGCATTTTGGAGACCTGAAAGAAAGTAAGGGTTGGTCAGGTGGATACGAGTGCTTGGCCGCAAGGCTGACAGCATCGCTGTTGATGCGCAGGGCGATCTTTCGAGGTTGCAGGTGTCAATCCCAAGATCTGCCAGCGACAGATGCCCATCGTAAGGGGGTGTCGTCCATCATGTCATATTCCGACAAGGTCATTAAGGGTCAAGCATTATCATCAATCGTCAAAACCACCTCCACCACCTTCTTCTGCAGGATCATCAGCTATCATCCACCCTCTTCATACTAATGCATGCGTACCATCTTCCCCGCCCGAATCATCGTCCCCTTCCCCGTTATCGAAATAGTTCGCATCGTAATCCTGATGATCGCTCTCGTCTTCGAAATCGAAATCGTCGTTGACAGATGACTCGGCGCTCGACTTGTCCTGCGTTCGACATCAGCTTCACATCATATTGAAGGCGATGAAGGGTTTCACTCCATCGTCCGGCGATCCATCCGCGTGACCATCGATGTCCGTCTCAAGCTTGACCTTCTTGATGGCTGTTTCCCCCACATTAGCAATCCGGACCAAGCGATGGAGGAAGAGAGGGAGGGGAAGAGGGAGGGGGAGAGAGGAAGCTTACGTCTCTCCCCGTCCTTTGCGCTCCCCTTCCCCTTCTGTCGATGTGGCCTGGGATCAAAGTACTCCTTCCACAAAGACGGCGGGAAAAAGCTAGGATCCAGACGAAGGGCCACAGGATCTAGCTTTGAAGAGGACGATGGATGTTGAGAATGATCGCGAAAGCGGTCCGAGTAGGACTCTATCTCTGTTGCGTACTCATCAGCAGAGTGACATTTCGGGTAGTGAGTTAAGAGGGTTTGAGCTTACCTATGCCTACTACCTTCCGTTCAGCTGCTAGTTTCGGACCGTGTGATAAGACACGTGATGCGAGGGATAGGGATAGGGAAATCAGGGAATCTTCGAAAGGTGTAGGCGCAGGAAGATGGGAAGTCGAGATTTGGTCTAGAGGCTTTCAAGGATTAAGCTAGGCAAATTGCCTGTGGTGGATATGCATGCTCACTGGGAACAAAATTCCGCTGTTTTTGCTCGAAGCCCTCAGCGCCTCACCCCACTCCGCTGTGGACAATGTCCCCATTCCAGCAGCTGGATTGAGGTGACCGCCTGGACCCCCGCCTCGCCCTCGCCCTCGACCGCGGAAGCCGCCTCGGGACATGATGAGTGCACTGTAAAAAAGATTCGCGAGTAGACGGCTGAAAGTCAGAAAAGCAGCTCAAACAGGGGGAAGGTAACCATGAAAGTGGGGACAAGGATGTCAAGGAAATGCTGAGGAATAGTTTGAGTCGAAATCAAAGCAAAGAATGGGGTCAAGGAACGACCTCCACCGTGATCACCGCCACAGACGGGATATTTTCGCTTATCGCCGTGGGTATCAAATTCCCGCCAACCTTGCTCCATGACGTTATTCCTCTTCTCTCCACCTCGGTTCAACCTCACCGTTGGCTCGACTATGCACGTAATGGGCCAGGACAAGACGGTCATTGACACTTCTGACATACCGACTGATGATGATACCAGTGAGTCTATCTCCAGGCCCGATTCCGGCTGGAGTGGAGGTGCTTGGCTGGTCTCAGCTGAGAGGTGGGCTTGGGTCTGCCGAGTCGTTGGAGCGATGGTTCGCGGAGCCTGCTTCTGTTGAGAGGAGGTGGTGTATCACATGGCTGTGGATTGAGGAGGACGAACCAAAAGGAGCTGCTTTAGCACTCTTCGGCTCGAACATGGCCGGTCGTCCTGCCACGTTCTTGGCGTCTCAGTGACCGATGAGGTCGATTCTCCTCCTGGTCGAGGAGGGTCCTTGGTTGTTTTTGGTTGGGCGGGAACCTGTCGCCGACAAGAGGACGTGCAGCACCCCGCTTTTTTTCGTATTCACGCTGACCATCGGACCTTCCTTCACGCACGTTCTCCTTCGTCCCATTCCTCAATCCTCATATCGAATTCATGCTTTCTCGATTCCGTCGGACTACCGGCTCTCCCACGCTGCATAACTCTCGCTCTCCCACTGCAGCTATCCAAACTTTCACCGATGAGACTGGAGCGCCGGCCACCTTACCTGAGATGGGGAGTGGAGGGGAAGAGGGGAAGTTGAAGGTACTGCTGGGGCTATTGAAGAAGTGCGACATTCCTGAAAGGTGCTGGCTATGGCTAATGCTGCTGCATTAGGCTCGTCGGTGTGAAGGATGTAGCCAATCTGTCAGTAGCTTGATGCCCTCTTGACCGGTGCGGTAGCTGACATGCATTTGTTCGCAGCCGTTTATCATTACCCGCTTCACTCCTGGAACCTATCCCCAATCTCGAGTACTGGCAGTATGCGGATCGAGCCGACATCTTCGCCGCGTGGGTAATTTCACGGGACGAGATACTGACTCGCCGCGGTGTATCAGAATCGGCGATTCTCCTGACGAGTTTGAACGAATGCTAGCTGTCCTACGATTCTCATTCAGCAAGGAGCTGAAGTTCGTCCGGGCAAGATTAGGAAAGCCCTATAATTCAGCTCTCGGTGGGTTTCTTACCCTTGGTGCATGGCTTGACCTGTCAGGCGAAGTATTCAAGCGCTCACACCCTTCGCAGGGGAACACTTCCGCTGTTCCTGGCGACTTCCCCCAGTCCTCATCGATAGAGAAACGAAAGAGCCTATCATCCGGACACATATCCACGTGCCGTTACCTGGGGCACCGGCTTACGGTGGTCAAGGAGGTAGCGGATGGACGACACCGGTGTTGCGGCCACAGGACGGCGGGAGGCCGAGCAGTGATACCAGGTGAGCCGAGGTCGACTTGCTCGGAAGATGACTGACGTTTCCATTAGCTCGATCAAGTCGTTCACTTCAACTGCATCCAAGAAGGTGTCCTTGGCCTCCTTGAAGTCTTCGAATAAGAACAAATCGACAGATACAGTCAATATAAACCCTGCAATACCTGGACCGGGAGACGAGATTGAGGCAGAACCGGATGCTGGCGTTGTGGAGAAGGAGAAGGTTTCGGTGGTCTTTTTGGTGAGCATGGCTCGCGTTTTCGAGGTGTTGAAGGTATTAACGAAATGCAGTGCGAGCAGGTTTCACATCACCCTCCTATATCGGCAGCGTACTACGGATGTCCGGATAGAGGTATTGAGGCATATGGGATGGATCAGATTACGGCGAAGGTGTCGGGAATGTGTACGTTGACTTGGGATATGCAGAAACGCGCTGATTAAAGTAGCTATGCGGGTCGGACCTGGGCCCAGTAACAAGGGAATTTTCATCCGAATAGCAAGAGATGGACCAGGACAGGGCGAGGTATGTTATCAAGATTGACCCGCTTGAAACTCACTGTCACGGCGCAGGAATATCGGATCTCCCACCCGTTTGCACAGGTCAATGGTATCCTGAAAGGAACATTTTACGGCACAATCAGCGATCAGATCTCTTTGACCTCTTTGGGAAAGGCGGGAGAGACAAAGCTGAGAGCATTGGTGGATTACAAGGACGAAGTGCGTGAATCCGCTTGTATCGTCTCGCATGCACTGATCTTGGTAGTCGTGGATCGGGAAGCCGCGATTCCTCCTCGACGGCGTGATCTACCGGTATACCGTTGGCGATGCGGATCAGGAGGGTTGGCGCAAGCCGAAACAAGTCCCCGCGGACAAAGTTGTCGCCAATATAGAGGGCAGCTGGATGAAGGAGGTTCGGTATCGAATGAAAGGCGACAAGGTGTCTTCACTCTACCTTATCGTAGGGATTTGGCTGATCCGCAAGTAGGAATCGCGGATACTCCTCCACCTCGACCAGCTCGCTCTCATCCCGAAATCCGTCAGACCCCTCTCGGAGCAAGATCCACAGGAATCCAGACGACTATGGGATCCAGTCACTCAACAGCTCGTTGCGAAACATTGGCAGAACGCGACGATCCAGAAGCAAGCTGTTGAGCAGAAGCAGCGGGATATCGCTGCGAAGCGGAAAGCGGCCAACGAGGAGTATGTCCTTCTCATGGAATGGCGGACAGCATGCTGATGAGTATGAAAGATTCGTCCCGGTATTCTTTGAGGGTGATTGGGAAGACGGACGACCCAAGCTGTCCGTTGCGGGGTTACAAGCTGTAGACGAAGAGATCAGGCGCAGCGAGCAGACGGCAACGCGATACCGCGTATCCGGCCGGGAGGATTGGTGCAGAGAACATCAATAATGTGTAATTGTAGCGATAGAATACTCATGACCTGCAATGAACCAATGTCTATCAGTCACGTGTCAAGTTGGCTTATTGATCTTGGCTGGAATGCTTCTTCCACGGTCCTTTATGATCACGATAATATCGCGTCCCCCTAGATGTCTTGATCTCAATGTGGCCGCCAACGAAGCCGTGTTGAGCGATAGAGCCCTTCCGTCCGAGCCGGTCTCCCCGTCTCCCCCTCTGGCTCCATCCAGCTTGACAATCTCTCCAGCTTCCTTCTTCTCTGCCCAGAAAACATCGCACTGCCAAGATGCAGCCTATCATCTATATCAACGATACACGCTTTCCCGGTCCCGCAGTTTATCCACCTCCGGGGTTCATTACCGGTATTCCGAGCCAAGACGAGCTGGATGCGTATCCCCGGATGTTCACCTGGGGGGAATTGAAGGAGATCGTCCGTATGTCATCCCTCTCAAGTTCGCATCCCGTCAGTTTTCGACCACTGAGCCGGTTGCTGAAATGGTGAGGAGTATCAAGCTGATGAAGGTTGAGGCTAGATTCGGGCGACTTGGAACAGTTGATGCGGAATAAGGGGATGCAGGCGAGGTATGATGAGTGGATGATGGGGATGAAGAGGAGATATGGGTCGACGGGTCGGTTCGCCCTACATCCTTGAGAAATCTTCACATAGCATAACCTCTTCCCTGCCGACCCCTTCTTGGCCGACCTTCTCCCCGCCTCCACGTCGCATACTACTGTCTGCATTGGTCGACAATGGCTGATATACTCGGGGGTGACTTCAGAGAACTACCTCACCCAAGCCCGACTCCCCTGGCGAACCCCGACCCTCGTAGAACCAACCTTCGAGCACTCCACCTCCCACCTCACCACCTCCACCAACCCCGACCACCCCCTCGCCCATCCAAACCCGATCCCCGTGCACGAAACGAGTCACTTAGCGACCCCTGGACCGGGCTCCACCCCTGCGTCGGGCGCGTCGACGCCGAGCTCGGCCGGGTTCGTGAGTCTTGACTCGCTGAAGATGGTGAATGGTCTTTTGCGGAGGTCACGGAAACGGTCGAGTACGCCTACACCGGGCATCAGTGGGATCCAATCCAGGGACGACGCGGCCGATGGTCAAGAGTCGTATGGGAAATGGAATCCAGGTAGTGAGGTTTTGGGAGAAGTGGATGGGGAGGACCCGGTGTACCTGAAGTGGGAGGAAGGACGGGGATTGGACGCAGAGAAGATCGCGGTGCTGCCGAATGACTGGCCGTATAACGTACCACATGGAGTGAGGCACTACTGTGTCTGGTCACGTGTGAGTCATTCTCGCTATCTGTCTTCTCGTCGTCTCTCTGAGTCAGATTCGATGAGACCTTACGGTTCTTAAGAGCTGCTGAGCTCTTGAGACTTCCGCTGAGACTGCCGTTTCTATCCTACAGGTACCGATCGCCCACCCCGAACTGGTGGATTACGACCCCGAGGCTTGGTCGCGCGTCGAGGCAGAAGGTCTGGGCGGGTTCACCGGGATCACTCCTGTCCGCTCCCTCAATCTTTCCCCGTCCGGTCTTCCAGTCATGGCCGATGCAGCAGGACGAGCGAAATTCATCGGTCAGTCCCCCATGGCCCACAATGCTTTTGCTGTTCATACTGATTGTTGATTGTATCGACAGGCAAGCTGAAGAAGGAAGAATGGTACGCTGCGGATGTGGCCTATGGGGGACCGGAGATGCGCAAGTGGGCAGGGCTGAAGTATCAGAGTGAAGGTGGGGAGGAGGTGGGGAAGATGGTCCAGGGTTTGTGGGATGAGAGGGGGTGGGAGTGTCTTTGGGTGAGTCGCCGAACCGCTCAATTCGACTGGGTCAGGAGCTGACGAGGGTGCTTGGACAGTTTGTGAATCCACCGGTGAGTGTAGTGTTCGACTTGGTTGGATAGTCGTTGATGGTGAGTTCAGCGCCTCCAGTCCGTCCCCGGCTTCTCCCACTTTCATGTCTTCGCCCGCCGCAAGACACCAGAGGAGATCGATGCGGCGGAGGCGGCTTGATTGTAAAACGATCTATACCGACTTTCTTGTGGATACCAAGCACATTTATTTACCCATATCATCATTGTTTGGAGTATAGATCTTATCGCGTATCCGATGTCATTTTCGAGTGGGGCGCGCCAATCTGTACCGCTCACTCAGATCTCGGGCACATATCCAGGGCAACGGCTCAGCAAGAGGGTATTGTCCTCGGTAGCCTAGAAGAGGATCTCGAGCGGACAGTCAGAAACCTCTAGATGCTACTTCGAAGCCCTTCAATAGACGTAGCGCAGGAGCGGAATCATCGGCGTGCATGGAAGGAAAGCATTGACAAGTGTGTTTTTGTTGGTTCTACATTCTTACATCCGATTCATTCAGCCGCAACGGAGAGCAACTGGTTAGCAACTGGTTACGAAGTGGACTAGGATAGATATGCAATCGCATTTTTCGGAGATAACGAATCAGCGAAACGGAGCTGTGTTTTTCGCTGTCAGGATTGTGCCTCTAGGAAGAAACCATCGAAATTGCCGCGCCTTTGATTTTGCCGAAGACCTATTGCTGCAGAGGTTCCGTCTAAGCAGGAAGCAGTGAGCGACTCCACCTTTTCTCTATCAGCCAGGAACTCATTCACTCCATCTGATATTCACGATGGTACGTCCAATCTCCGTCCGGAGGGTGTCTTAACGACTCGAGCGGGACCGCTTTACCGCATTCCTTCGAGGCTGAGAGGATGAGCAGGATGAGAGCTGATCAACGAGTTTCCCCTCAGGCAGCCGCTAACACCGCGGTCAACCCGATGAAGGAGCTTCGGATCGAGAAGCTCGTCATCAGTGCGTGAACCAGTTTTCCGTGGTTCATCGTTGACAATCGTATCCTCGCTCTACCTCACACTTCGGACTTCCTCCTGTCCTATCACATCCACCATCCTCCGAAATCCCTCTTCACTTTGTCTCGTCATATCCTGGCACGCGTTCGGCTTTCCCTCCACCCCTTCGCCATCCCGCTGCTCTCCGAACCGCTCGCTGCGCTCGCTCGCGAAGACATCTCCGTCGGCGAATCCGGCGATCGCCTGACCCGAGCCTCCAAAGTGCTCGAACAACTCACCGGGCAATCCCCCGTCACGTCCAAAGCTCGCTATACCGTCCGATCCTTCTCGATACGGAGGAACGAGAAGATCGCTTGTCATGTGACGATCCGGGGACCGAAGGCGGAGGAGGTGTTGGAGAGGGCGTTGAAGGTTAAGGAATATGAGTTGAGGAAGCGGTGAGTCATCGCGAGTGCAGCGAGGGGGGGCGGGGGGAAGGCGAAGACCGGACTACGAATGGGCGTACGGGAGTATGGCATAGCCTTTCTTCGCAGAGTCGCTGTGGAGGAGTTTGGGAGCATCTGGGGGCTCGGTTGGAAGGAATCAGACTGACCTGATTCGATAATTTACAGCAATTTCTCCGAGACCGGCAACTTCGGCTTTGGCGTCGAGGAGCACATCGACCTGGGGATCAAGTACGACCCGGGAATCGGTATCTTCGGTATGGACTTGTGAGCGGGTTTTTTTTGTGGGGGTGGTTTTCCGCTGACGTTGCTGTCTTCTTCCTTCTCTGCCATCCCGTCCCGAACACGCCCCGATCTACGCGTCGTCGTCATACCTGAATAACATTGCCTCAATCTCCAATGGTGCCGCCCGCGCAGCTACGTTGTCATGGGCCGCCCCGGTAACC
>JAABUH010001863.1_pt1 | contig 21775 bp, 20 predicted proteins | sample 5559121 | NCBI WGS metagenome assembly JAABUH01 (sample SAMN10711871, study PRJNA513364) | rock metagenome | isolation source: Antarctica rocks | place: Antarctica: Victoria Land, Battleship Promontory nord | collected 2015-12-28
CAGAGGACGGGTCCATGCGCCGGGCTCCTGACGCCCGTGGGAGCCAGCCACGGGCCCCTTCAGCCTGCCACATGCGGCCCGTCACCGCCATCACCGCCCGTTGCACGGTTCACTGTAGCTGTACCGCGGCTTCGTCGGGCCTGTTTATCCCTATGAAGCAGTTGCCCGACATCGTCCAGAAGGTGGCGCCGTATCTTCCGACCTATCGGTATGGGCAACTGGCCTGGAACGCTATCGGCTTCGACATCAAAGAGCCTCTCGGCGCCCCCGCGCTGTGGCTGCTCGGCTACGGCATCGTCTTCGTCGTCATCGCCGTGCGCGCCTATCGTCGCGAGGATCGGAAGACGTTTGGATAGGCGTGTCGCCGCGCGGGGCTGGGATCGCGGATACTATGGCTGGAAAAGGGTGAACAACGGAGATGTCGCAGTCGATGGACGATGAACAGGCCGCGCGGTCCGACGCGGCGGCCGCGATAATGGAGGCCGATGTCGCGCGCGGACAGCGACGCGCGCGCGACGGGAAGCTGTTCGGGCTGGTCTGGCTCGTGTTCCTCGTCTACCCCGTCGCCGCCTTGCTGCAGGCGCGCCCGCTGTCGGCCCGCCCGCTCGTCGCGCTGGGCGCTATCGTGGTTTTTGCCGCCGCCGACGTGTGGATCATTCTGCGCGGCCGCTCGGGGTGGCAATCGTGCCCGCAGCGGCCCGGGCGCGCGGAATGGCTCGCCCTCTCCGTCCTCGCGGCCGTGCCGGTCGGGCTTATTCTAGCCTATAGCGGCGATAGCGCCAGCTGGCTCTATCTATTCATCTACACGAGCACGGCCTCGGCCTCGGTGTTGCCGGAGCGCCTGGCCGGTCGGGTTATCATCGGCCTGACAATCATCATGCTTGCGCTGGGCGTGGTGACCCACGCCGATTGGTCCGCGCTTCTGTATGTCACGCTGCTGGTCCCCGCGATTGGCTACAGCGTCATCGGCAGTATACGTATGACGCGGACGATCCGCGAGTTGCGCATGGCGCGTGAGGAGATCGCGCGCTTGGCCGTCTCCGAGGAGAGGCTGCGCTTCGCGCGCGACCTACACGACCTGTTGGGGCACAGCCTCTCGCTGATCGTGCTCAAGAGCGAGTTGGCCGGCCGTCTGGCCGAGGCGGCGCCGGAGCGGGCGGGCGCCGAGATGCACGACGTGGAGGGCGTGGCGCGCGCGGCGCTGCGCGAGGTGCGCGGCCGTGACGGGCTACCGCCAGCCCACCCTGGCCGAGGAGTTGTGCGGCGCGCGCGAGATGTTGGCCGCGGCGGGTATCGCCTACTGGTGTGACAGCGCGCCTGTCGCGCTGCCCGCCGCCACGGAGGCCGTGCTGGCCTGGGCCGTGCGCGAGGGGGTCACCAACGTGATCCGGCACAGCGGCGCCACGGGGTGCGCGATCCACGTGGCGAGCGACGCGCCGGGCGCCGGCGTCGAGGTCGTCGACGACGGCCGCGGCGCGCCCCACGAGGACATGGGGACGGGGACGGGGACGGGCAGCGGTTTGCGCGGGCTGGTCGAGCGCGTGGCGGCGCAGGGCGGGGATTTCGCGGCGGGGCCGGACCCCACCGGGGGGTTTCGGTTGCGTGTACGATTGCCGCTCGGCGACGCGCGGCCGGAAGGCCCTCCCGTCATGGATAGAGCGGGCGTCGAGGTGGGAGCGCACGAATGATCGCGGGAGGTAAGGCGCCTATTTCGAGTATGTCGGGCGCGAGGCCGGCGCAGGCGCGCATCTACGGAGTGCCGCGACCGTGATCCGGGTGCTGCTGGCCGAGGATCAGGCCATGGTGCGTGGGGCGCTGGCCGCACTGTTGGCGCTGGAGGGCGACATCGAGATCGTGGCCGAGGTGTCGCGCGGCGACGCGGTCGTGCCGGCCGCCCTGCAGCATCGGCCGGATGTGGCCCTGCTCGACATCGAGATGCCGGGCGGGGACGGCCTGACCGCGGCGGCCGCCCTGCACGGGGCGCTGCCGTCCTGCCGTGTGCTCATCCTGACCACCTTCGGGCGCCCCGGCTATCTGCGGCGCGCCATGGAGGGCGGCGCCTCGGGCTTCCTGCTCAAGGACGCCCCCGCCGCGCAGTTGGCCGTCGCCATCCGGCGCGCGCTCGCCGGCGAGCGCGTCGTCGACCCCACGCTGGCCACCGCCGCGCTCAGCGAGGGCGCCAACCCACTCTCCGAGCGCGAGCGCGCCGTCCTGGCCGCCGCCGCGTCGGGCGCGAGCATCGCCGCCATCGCGTCGCAACTCTACCTCTCCGAAGGCACGGTGCGCAACTATCTCTCCGTGGCCATTCAGAAGCTGGAGGCGCACAACCGCGTGGAGGCGGCGCGCATCGCCGAAGAGAAGGGGTGGCTATAATAGAACTATGACACGCGATGAAGCTTTAGCCCTGCTGCATGAGTACGTGAAAAGCCCCGCCCTGATCAATCACTGCTTGGGCGTAGAGGCGGCGATGCGCGCCTACGCGCCGCGCTACGACGGGGACCCCGACACCTGGGGCCTGGCCGGCCTGCTGCACGACTTCGACTGGGAGATCCACCCCGACGCCGAACGCCACCCCGCCGCCGGCGCGCCGATCCTGCGCGACAAGGGCGTGCCGGAGGAGGTGATCTACGCCATTCAGGGACACGCCACCTATCTGGGCGTCCCGCGCTCGCATTCCATGGATCAGGCGCTGTTCGCCTGCGACGAGCTGGTCGGCCTGATCACCGCCGTGACTTACGTGCGCCCCTCGCGCAACATCGCCGATGTCGACGTGGCCGCCGTGCGCAAGAAGATGAAGGACAAGGCCTTCGCGCGCAACGTCAACCGGCAGGACATCACGGATGGCGCGGCGGAACTCGACGGCGACCTCGACGCGCACATCGCCGTCGTCATCGCGGCCATGCAGGCCCATGCCCGCGAGTTGGGCCTGGCCGGTCAATAGACGTGTTGCCGCTCAGCCCGTGTATTTCCCCATCACTCCGAGCAGTTGGTCGAGCTCGAAGGGCTTGCTCAGGTAGTCGTCGCAGCCAAGGCTGAGGGCGCGCTCACGGTCGCCGCGCATGGCGTGCGCGGTCAGCGCGATCACCGGGGTGCGCAGCCCGCCGGCGCGCAGCCGCTGAATAACGTCCCAGCCGCTGAGCTTCGGCAGCGATAGGTCGAGCAGGATGAGGTCGGGCGCCCAACTGTAGGCCACCGCCAGACCCGCCTCGCCGTCCGTCGCCACACTGTAGGCGAAGCCTTCGTCCTCGAAGATGTTCGACACGAGCTCGACGATGTCGTCGGCATCCTCGATCAACAGCACGCGTGGGCACGGCCGGCCCGGGGAATCGGAGGCGCTCACAGCGTGATTTCCAGCACGCTACGTACCTGATCGAGCAGCCGGTCGAGCGGCACGCCATTTTTAGTGACGACCAAGGAGGCCTCCCTGCTCAACAGGCGCTCTTCCTCGGCCGTCAGCGTCTTGGCCGTGACGATCACCACGGGGATGTGCCGCGTGAGCTCGTCGGCGCGCAGCCGGTGGAGCACGTCGAATCCGTCGAGCCCCGGCATCATTAGGTCGAGCAGTATCAAGCGCGGGAGTTGCTGGACCACCAGGCGCAGCGCCTCATCGCCGCTGGCGGCCAGCGTGACGGGGATGTGCTCTTCGATCAGGATGTTGGCTAGTAGGGCGCGGATGTTCTTGTCGTCGTCAACGACCAGAACCGGGCCCGCGGCGACGGGCTTGAGGCGATCGAGCGCCGACAGCAGTTGCTCGCGCTCCACCGGCTTGACCAAATAGTCGGTGGCCCCCAGGCTGAAACCCAGGGCCTGATCGGCCACGATCGTGTGCATGACGACCGGGATGTGCGCGATCCGCGGGTCCCTCTTGAGGCGGTGCAGGGCGCGCCAGCCGTCGGTCTCGGGCATCATGACGTCGAGCAGGATGGCGTCGGGCTCCAATTCGTGGGCCTTGCGCACCCCCTCGTCGGCCGAGAGGGCGCTGAACACGGTGTAGTCGCTGCCCTGCAGCGTGCGCTCCAGCAGCAGCACCATCTCCGGGTCATCGTCGATGACCAAAATGCGCCCCCTGTTCCCCGCGGAGGCGCGCGTCGCGGCCGGCGTGGGGCCGGGGACGGGATGGGCGCGCGGCGTCGCGGGCAAGACGACCGAGAAGGTGCTGCCCTCGCCAGGGACGCTGGACAAGACCAACTGGCCCCCCAATAGGTGGGTGAGGCGCCGCGAGATGGTCAGTCCGAGCCCGGTACCACCCGCCGTGCGTGTGTTCGACTGGTCGGTTTGGTAGAACTCGTCGAAGATGCGCTCTTGCTGGTCGGCGGCGATACCGACGCCGGTGTCTTGCACGGACACGATGACCGAGTCGCCGGCCCGCGCCGCGCGCATGGTCACCCCGCCCTGCGGCGTGAACTTGATGGCGTTCCCGGCCAGATTGATGAGCACCTGGCGCAGCCAGTCCCCGTCCGTGACGACCTGTCGCAGGTCCGGGTCGGCGTCGACGCGCAGGTAGAGGCGCTTGGCTTGCGCCTGCGGCTCCAACTCGGCGCCCAATCCCTCCAGCAACGCGCGCAGGTCGACCTCGCGCCGGAAGATATCCAGCCGCCCCGCCTCGATACGCGAGAGATCGAGGATGTCGTTGATGAGCGTGACGAGGTTGCGCGCCGAGGATTAGGATGCGTTCGGCGTTGTCGCGCTGGCGCTCGCTCAGGTTCTCGCCCTTGCGGCCGCGCAGCAAGAGGGAGCCGAAGCCGATGATGCTGGTGAGGGGAGTGCGCAACTCGTGGCTCATGGTGGAGAGAAACTGGCTCTTGAGCGTGTTGGCGCGCCGCAACTCGTCGTTGAGGCGTGCGAGCTGCTCTTTCTGGCGCGCCATCTCCTCGTTGCGCCGGGCCAATTCGGCGCCCTGCTCGAGGATGCGCGCGTAGGCGGTCGCGTTGCGCAGGGCAATGGCCGCGGCGTCGGAGAGCGCGTCGAGCAGCTCCACGTCGTCCGCCGGGATCTCGCGCGGCTCGCCATAGTAGACCTCGATTACGCCGAAAGGGCGCCCGTCAATGCGGATCGGCGCGACGATGAGCGCGCCGGGCCGGTCGCCCTTGAAGAGCATGGGGACGAGCGTGCCGGGATCGGCCGCGATGTCCTCGACCGCCACGATGTCGCGCGTTTCCAGGGCACGGTTGGCGACGGTCTGCGCGAGGGGCAGGGATGCGCCGGCGCCGGCCGCCGGGTGCAGCCCTTGCCCGGTCTCCACGTGCAACGTCGTGGCCTGCTCGTCGACCAGGAGCAGGGCCACGCCTTGCGATGCCACCAGGTCTCCCGCCGCGCGCACGATCTCCTCAAAAAGGGCCGTACGGTCGAGCGAGGCGGCGAGGCGCGCAGTGATGCCGCGCAGCCGGGCCATCCGGCGCGCGCGTTCGACATTACGTGTGGCGGCGCCGCGCAACTCCTCGTTCTCGCGCCGGATGGCGTCGATCTCGGACGTCGTCGTCTCCCCCACACGCCTGTGTCATTGCATCAAAATAGGTCATAGATGCGCTAGTATCGGACCATGGCATGCAAGACGTATGCCAACGCCGAGTAGCCGGTAGCCGGTAGCCGGTGGGCTGCCAGCCGTGACAGGGGTATAACGTCGCTTTGCCCAGTCGCGCGACAACCGAGTCACCAGCGATGCCGCTGTCGGCATCGGCCCGGGCCACCAGCGCCGGGCGCTTCGAGTGACGGGCGACGAGAGGCAAGCTGAAAAGGGCGAGGAGCCGATCGGCTCCTCGCCCTTTTCAGACTACTGGTTACTGGCTACGGACGACTGGCGACGCGCTATTAAACGCTCGTCACCGGCTCCGGCGAGTCCGGGTACAGTGTGGGCGCCCCAATTGGGACAGGGATGGGGGCCATGCCATCGGGCCGATGGGCGTTGACGATAGCCGTGAGCTGATTACGGTCGAGCGACTCGTCCCGCATCAGGGCGTCGGCGATGGCGTCGAGCATCGGCCGGTTGTCGGTCAGCGTCTTGATCGCGCGGTGGTGCGCCTCCTCGATCAGGCGCGCCACGGCGTCGTCGATGCGCTTGGCCGTCTCGTCGCTGTATTCCTTGGGCTCGAAGGGGTTGTAGCCGCGGCCGTTGAGGGCGTCGTCGCCCGAACCGCCGAAGTACTCGGGACCCAACTCCTCGGACATGCCGAGTTGCGTCACCATGGCGCGAGCCATGCCTGTGATTTGTTGCAGATCGTTTTGCGCGCCCGACGTGATATCGTCGCAAGCAACCTCCTCGGCTGCGCGCCCACCCAGGCCCACGGCCATGCGGTCGAGTAGGTAGTCGCGCCGGTAGTTGCGCCGGTCGTCGATGGGCCGGAACTGCGTCACGCCCAGGCTGCGCCCGCGCGGCGTGATGGTGACGCGGTGCACAGGGTCGACGTTGGGCAGCATGAAGGCGACGAGCGTGTGACCACCCTCATGGTAGGCGACGAGCCGGCGCTCGTCTTCGTTCATCAGGGCTGTGCCGGGCGCGCCGAGGGTGATGCGGTCGAGCGCTTCCTCGAAGTCGCGCGGGTTGACCTGCGCCTGGCCCTTGCGCGCAGCGGTCAACGCGGCCTCGTTGGCCAAGTTGGACAGGTCGGCGCCGCTCATGCCCGGCGTGGCCTGCGCGATGGCTTCGAGGTCGATCGCGGCCGACATCGGAATGTTGCGCGTGTGGATCTTGAGGATCGCCTCGCGGCCCTTCCGGTCTGGCGGGTCGACCTGCACCTGGCGGTCGAAGCGGCCGGGACGCAAGAGCGCGTGGTCGAGCACATCGGGGCGGTTGGTGGCCGCGAGCACGATCACGGCCTGGTTGGGCTCGAAGCCATCCATGGACACGAGCAACTGGTTGAGCGTCTGCTCGCGCTCGTCGTTGGTCCCGCCGCCTAGCGGGCCGCCGCTGCCGCGTTGGCGGCCGATGGCGTCGATCTCGTCGATGAAGACGATGGCGGGCGCCGCCGCCTTCGCCTTATCGAACAAATCGCGCACGCGGCTGGCGCCGACGCCGACGAAGACCTCTACGAACTCGGTCGCGCTTATGCTGAAGAAGGGTACATGCGCCTCGCCCGCGACGGCGCGCGCGAGCAAGGTCTTGCCGGTGCCGGGCGGACCCACCAGCAAGACTCCCTTGGGGATGCGCGCGCCGAGCTTCTGGTACTTGGTGGGGTCGCGCAGGAAGTCGACCTCCTCGGAGAGTTCCTGCTTGGCCGCCTCGACGCCGGCCACGTCCCCGAAGGTCGTGCTGGGGCGCTCCTCCGTGTAGAGCTTGGCCTTGCTCTGCCCGAAGCCGAAGATGCCCTGCTGCTGCCGGCGCGCGGCCTGCGTGCCGAAGTAGAACAGGCCGATCAGGAATAGGAAGGGCAGCACGTTGAGCAGGATGCCGACGATGTTGAGCCACGCCGGCGTTGTGTCGGCGACGCCCGTGACCGCAACGCCGTGCGTCTGTAGCCGGTCCTGGAGGGTATTGTCGGGGGCCGACGGCGACCCGGCCAGCGTGGTCGTATAGCTGCCGTAGGTCTTGCCGTCCGTGGACTTGTACGAGCCCTTGAAATCGCCGTTCGCCGTGGTCTGCGACAGGCGCGCGGACTTGACGTTGCCGGCGTTAACCTGGCTGACGAACGCGCTGTACGGAATTGTAACGACCGGTCCTTTGTTGTTGTTCGGCAGGAGCGAGAGATAATAGGGCAAATATAGAAGGACGACGACGACCGTCACGATGAGCCAGACGCGCCCGGAGATGCGCCGGCGCGGCGGTTGATTGCCCGGCCCCGGCCCATTACCATTGCTGTTTGGCCCGCCCCGTAACGGGTCGCTATTGCGGGGATTATTCACGACTTGCCTCCTGGATAGCGGAAGGAGGTGCACATACCTCTATTAGATACTGTACCTGACCCTACGCTACGCCACTAACACCGCGGGTCGGGGTGAGGTCATCCCTGCTATCCTACATACTGACATGGATGGTGATGACCTCGAGCGCGACTTGCGCGCCGCCTACGGCGCCTACGAGTACCTGCGTGGGCGCGAGCTCTCCGACCGCTCCACGACGTCGCGCCTGCTCCGCGAGGGCGACCTCGGCTACCTGGCGAGACGCGTGTCCGACGAACTGGGCGAGTTGCGCGGGGCCGTCGCCGGGACGCACAGCCACGGAGGGGACGTTCGCGACGACATCGTGCTCGAGGCCTACCAAAGCCTCTACTGGCTCGTCCTGCTCGCGGTGGCCGCCGGGGACCGCTACGACGACGTCCGCCCGCACGAGCCCCTGGCCCGGGTCGACGTCCGCGGGGCGACGCCGTTGCCGCCCCCCGCATTCGACGCGCAAGATGTCGGGGCTCGCCGGAGTATGCTGGCGCGCGGTTTCGCCGTGATCGGGGCAGCATGCCGGCAGGCTGGCGTCCCCGTCGAGGACGCGGTGCGACGGGACTTACGCGAGCTACGCTCCAAAGGCTACCTCGCCGCCTATTGGGCCGCGACCGATAAGCCGGCTACCCTGGATCATCGGGGCGGCGCATAGCGCGAGATCGAGGGAGAGCGGTGCGAACATCTATACTGTAGACATGTTCGAGTTTGGGCTCAATCGAAGAACGGAGGCCTCGCTATGACGGTTCTATCTCGCGACGAGGAGGCGAACATGGGCAGCGTGCGCACGACGCTGACCGTCACCAATACCATCGACCAGGCGCGCGCCGATGCCGGCGAGATCGACGAGGGGGCCGTCCGCTCTGTGACCCTGCCTGATGTGCTCGTCGACACCGGCGCGACGTACCTGGGTTTGCCGCCCGACGTGGTTGCGCGCCTGGGCCTGCGCGTGCGCGGCGCGCGGTCAATTCGTACCGCGAACGGTGTGGTACAGGCGCGCCTCTTCCGGGATGCGGATCTGACGGTGATGGGCCGATCGACGACGCTGGATGTGCTCGAGCTCCCGGCAGGGACACCAGCCTTACTCGGCGTGATCCCGATGGAGACCCTCGGGATCGAGGCCGACGTGCGCAACAGGGGGCTGCGCCTGCTGCCCATGGAGTCGGATGATACCTTCATCACTGTGCTGTAGCGTATATGAGCGATGAGCAGGCGCGGCCCGGACGGCCGCGCCCCGACGTCGTGGCGATGTCCCCCTATGTGCCGGGCCGCCCGGCCGGCGAGGTGCGCCGCCGGTACGGTCTGGACCACGTGGTGAAGCTCGCCTCGAACGAGAACCCCTTCGGGCCGTCGCCGCGCGCCGTCGCGGCCGCCTCGGCGGCGCTCGTCGAGAGCAATCGCTATCCCGACGGCGGGGCCACGGCGCTGCGTGAGCGCCTGGCCGCGCTCTACGGCCTGGGGCGCGCAAACGTCATCCCGGGCAACGGCAGCGACGAAATCATCCTGCTCCTGGCCCTGGCCTACCTCCAGCCCGGCGACCGGGCGGTCATGGCGGCGCCGCCGTACGCGATCCACCGCAGCGCGGTCGCGACCGCGGGCGGCGCGCCGATCCTCGTCGGCCTGCGGGACTATGCGCACGACCTCGAGGCGATGGCCGCCGCGCTCACGGACGATACGAAGCTCGTCTTCGTCGCCAACCCGCACAACCCGACGGGGACGCACCTCGGCCGCGACGCCCTGCGCCATTTCGCCGCGCGCATCCCCGCCGGGACGCTGCTGGTCGTCGACGAGGCCTATCACGACTACGTGGACGACGCGGCGCGCCACACCGCGCGCGACCTGCTCGACGACTACCCCAACGTGGTGACCCTGCGCACCTTCTCCAAGGCGCACGGGCTGGCCGGCTTGCGCGCGGGCTACGCCCTCGCACACGAGGACGTGGTGGGCGCGCTCGACCGTATCCGGCCGCCCTTCGGTCTCAACAGCGCGGCGCAGGCGGCCGCGCTCGCCGCGCTCGACGACGAGGGGCACGTGGCCTACGTCGCGCGCGAGAACAGCGCCGGCCGCGCGCGCATCATGGAGATCGCGCGCCGCCACGGACTGGAGACGATCTCGAGCGAGACAAACTTCGTGCTGCTGAGGGCCGGCCCCAGCGGCGACTCCGTGGCGCTCACGGAACGCCTGATGCGCCGGGGTGTCATCGTGCGGCCTGGCGAGAACCTGGGCGTGCCCGGCTGGATACGCGTCAGCGTCGGCACGCGCGAGGATCTGGATTGCTTCGAGGCAGCGCTGGATGACGTTTTGGAAGCCTGCGACTGAACGTCGCATGGCAAACCACGGCGCCTAAAGTCGCTCCGCGGCGTTCGCATGCGGCGTGGATATATCACGTCGGGTAGCCGCTTCCGTGTGCCGAGGCACTTCAGTGGCCGCTTGTTTGCCCTGCGACTGACGTCGCAGGCCCGCGTGATGTTGAATGTGGAATGGAGGAGAATGTGACGAATACGGACACAGAGAAGGCTCCGCTGGGCGGCACGCGTGTCGAGGTGGAGGGGCCGGGGCGGATCGCGGTGCGCCGCGAGACGCGCGAGTCGCTGGTGGAGGCGCGCCTGGATGACGGGCCACGCCGCGAGGGCACGGTCGACACGGGGCTCAACTTCTTCGACCACATGCTGGAGACGATCGCCTGGCAAGCGTGCCTGAATGTCGACATAACATTCTCGCACAAGCGCTACCGCCTGACGCACGTCATCACCGAAGACGTCGGCCTGACCCTGGGGCGCGCCCTGGCGCGCCTGCTCGAGGAGCGCACGCCGGGTGGCGTCAACGGCATGGGCTCGGCCATGGGCGCGATAGACGAGGCCATCGCCCAGGCCTTGATCTCGTTCGAAGGCCGCTCCGGCGGCTACTACGATCTCTCCACGCCGGGCGCGCGGAAAGAAAGGGTCGAGGATATGCTCTCGGCCGACCTCGTGGCCTTCTTCGACGGGTTGGCCCAGGGCGCGCGCGCCACTATCCACCTGCGCTCCTTGCAGGGCGTCGATCCCCACCACGTCTGGGAGTCGATCTTCCGCGGCTTCGGCGTGGCCCTGCGCAACGCTCTCGCCCACAACGAGTGGCGCGCGGGCCTGACGGCGGGGATCAAGGGCACGCTGGACTAGACGCATGTCCATTCTTACTGCCAGCAACCTCGGTCTCGCGCACGGCGCCTTCGACGTGTTCCAGGGGATCTCCCTGGCCATCCCCGACGACGCGCGCATCGGGTTGGTCGGGCCGAACGGCATCGGCAAGACGACCCTCCTGCGCATCCTGGCCGGCGTCGTCGCCCCCACCACCGGCAGCGTTAGCCGCGCCCGCGGCCGCACCCTCGGCTACCTGCGCCAGGATGCCCGGGAGGTCTTTGCTGAGCAGGAGCACACCATCTACGACGCGCTGCTCGACGTCTTCGCCCCGTTGAGGGCGCGGGGCGAGGAGTTGCGCGCCCTGGAGGCGCGCATGGCCGTCGCGGTCGGGGAGACCGGCGCCGACGACGGCTTGTTGGCGCGCTACGGCGCCGCGCAGGAGGCTTTCGAGCGCGACGGCGGCTACACCTATGAGGCGCGCCTCCGTCGCACGCTGGAGGGCCTGGGCTTCGCGCGAGCGCAGTGGGATCTGCCCGTCGGTCACCTCAGCGGCGGCCAGAAGACGCGCGTGCTGCTGGCCCGGCTGCTGCTCGAGGCGCCGGACCTGCTGATCCTCGACGAGCCTACCAACCACCTCGACATGGAGGCGGTGGAATGGCTGGAGGGGACGTTGCGCGCGTGGCCGGGGGCCTTGCTCGTGGTTAGCCACGACCGCTATTTTCTCGACCGCACCGTCGACCACATCTGGGACATGGGGCGCGCGAGCCTCGACGTCTACCGCGGCGCCTACAGCGCCTACGTCCACCAGAGGCAGGAGCGATGGGAGCGCCAGCAGACTCTCTTCGCCGAGCACAAGGAGCGCCTGGAGAAGGAGCTCGACTACATCCGGCGCAACATCGCCGGGCAGCGCACCGACCAGGCCAAGGGCAAACTGCGCCGGCTCAGCCGCGAGCTCAAGGCCATCGAGGAGTTGGGCCTCTTCGAGGCCATCGGCAAGAGCTGGTCCGAGACGGGTGTCGGCAACGTCCACCCCATGGGCGTCGACGAGGCCGCCGCGCGCATCAGGGCGCTGCAGCCGCCCGCCGCCCGTCCCGTCCTGTCCATGAGCCTCAAGGCGGCGCGGCGCAGCGGCGACCTCGTGCTGCGCGCCACCAATCTAGAGGTAGGCTACCCCAACAAGCCCTTGTTCACGGCAGACGACATCTTGCTGCGGCGCGGCGAGTGCGCAGCCCTCATCGGCCCGAACGGCGCGGGCAAGACGACCTTTCTGCGCACCGTCCTGGGCGACCTTGCCCCGTTGGCGGGCGACGTGCGCCTGGGGGTCAGCCTCAAGGTCGGTTATTTCGCCCAGGCGCACGACGGCCTCAACGGGGAGAACAGCGTCATGGACGAGCTGATGGCGCACCGCCCGACCATGACCATCCCGGAGGCGCGCGATCACCTGGCGCAGTACCTGTTCCGCGGCGAGGATGTGTTCAAAAGGGTCAAGAGGCTCAGCGGCGGCGAGCGCGGCCGGTTAGCCCTGGCTATCCTGGCCGTCGACGGCGCGAACCTGCTGCTGCTCGACGAGCCGACCAACCACCTGGACATCCCCGCACAGGAGGTGCTGCAAGAGAGCCTGGAGCGCTTCGGCGGCACGCTGCTGATCGTCTCGCACGACCGTTACCTCGTCGACCGGCTGGCCGAGACGATCTGGGAGGTGCGCGCCGGCCGCCTGCGGGTGTTCGACGGAACCTATCAGGAGTTCGTGGTCACGCGCGAGGGCGAGTTGGCCCGCGCGAAGGAGGCGGAGCGGCGCGAAGGCGCCGCGCCCTCGCGCAACGGCGCGCCGAACGGCCACGGTGGAGCCGGTGGAGCCGGCGGAGCCGGCGCGGGGCTGCGCGAGGAGCGCAAGAGCCTGCGCGAGGAGCGCAAGCGCGCCGAGGGGGTGGCCAGGCTGGAGGCGGAGATCGCCGCGGCCGAAGAGCTGCTGGCCGAGTGCACGCGCAAGCTGCAGGAGGAGAGCGAGTCGGGGCGCCACGAGGAGGTCGGCCGGCTGGGCGAGAGGTACACGGCCACGCAGCAGCAGCTCGATCGCCTCATGGCCGAGTGGCTGGTCCTCGCGGGGGAGTGACGCATGGCGAGCGACCCGATATTCTGGACGCCGCGCGCCGCGCTATCCCGCGCGGGCTCGCTCACGCTCTCGCGCCGCGCGGCACCGCTGGCCTATGCGCTGCCGGCCCTGGTCCTCTACGCCACCTTTGTGCTGTGGCCGCTCGGCCGCGTGCTGGCGCTCTCGCTGGTGCGCTGGGACGGCATCGGCGCGGCGATCCCCGTTGGGCTGGGCAACTACGCCGCCCTGTGGGCCGATCCCGGCTTCGTGGACGAGCTCGCGCACAGCGCTACCTGGCTGGCCGTCACCTTGATTGTCCCCGTCGTCGCGGGCCTGGCGCTGGCGCTGCTGCTCGACGCCACCCCGGCGCGGCTGCGCGGACCGCTGCGCGCCCTGCTGCTCGTGCCCCTCGTGCTGCCGGCCGTCGTCATCGCCGTGGCCTGGCGTCTCCTCTACAACCCGCTCTCCGGGCCGATCGCCGGCCTCCTGGACGCCGTCGGGCTGTCCTCTCTCATGGGCACGGGCAGCTTCCTCGGCGACCCGGGGCTGGCCCTGGGCGCGCTGCTGGTCCCCGCCTGCTGGGCCTCCTTCGGACTAAGCCTGCTCGTGTTCGGGGCCGCGTTGCGCGGCATCAGTCCCGAGGTCCTCGCTGCGGCGCAGGTCGACGGCGCCGGGGCTCTGGCCCGCCTGCGCCACGTCACCTTGCCCGCGCTGCGCGGCGCGCTGCCGCTGGCCACCGTGGCCACCGCCCTGTGCGCCGTCCCCTCCCTGGACCTGGTGCTGCTCACCACGAACGGCGGCCCCGGCTACGCCACCACCACGCTGACGCTGGATATGTATGGGCGCGCCTTCGGGGTGGCCGATCCGCAGGTCGGCGCCGCGGCGGCGTTGGCCGCGCTGCAGATCGTGGTCGGGCTGGCGCTGGCCTTGCTCGCGCTCGTCGCGGCGCGTGGGCAAGAGCGCGCCGGCGACGACGGCGATCCGTTGGGCGGCATGGCCCGTGCGTTCACGCGCCGGACGGCCGTCGGGCCCGGCGGCCGCGTGCGGGCGCCCGTCGCGCGCCTCGTCGCCACCGCGGCCGCCGGGCTCCTCGCGGCGCTGACCCTCTTTCCCCTGATCTGGCTGGTCGTGCTGGCCGTGCGGCCGAGCCCGGCGTCGGACGCGGCGACGTCGTGGGCGGCGCTATGGGACAACCTCGGCGCCGTGTGGGCGCGCGACTTCGGCGCCGCTTTTCTCGCCAGCGCGGCCATAGGCGCGACGGTCGCCGTCGCCACGGTCGCGCTGGCCCTGCCGGCGGCGTTCACGCTCTCCCGCGCGCGCTGGCGCGCCGTGCGCGTCCTGGCTATAGCGCTGCTTGCGCTGGGCCTCTTCCAGCCCGAGGCTATCCTGATCATCCCCCTGTTCCGGCTGCTGATCCTCCTACATCTGCTCTCCTCTCCGCTCGGGCTCGTCTTGCCGGAGACGGCGCGCGCGCTCTCGTTTGCCGTGCTCCTTTTATGGTGGGCGCTACGCGGGCTGCCCGCCGATGTGACGGCGGCGGCGGCGGTCGACGGCGCGGCCCCTCGCCAGGTGCTGTGGCGCGTCGCGGCGCCGCTCGTCGCGCCCACGATCGTGGTCGTCGCTCTGTGGGCCTTCGTGTCCTCCTGGAACGAATACCTGCTGCCGGTGGTGGTGCTGCAGGACGACGCCTTGCAGACCGTGCCGGCCGCGCTGGGCCACTTCGTGGGCAGCGTCGACACGCTCTACGGGCTACTCGCCGCGGGGGCATTACTGGCCGTCGCGCCGCTTCTTCTGCTGTATGGGTTGCTCTACGGCGTCGTCGCCGCCGGCTTCCGTCGCCATTGAATTAGCGTCAGCGCTCAACGAAGAGATTATCTACCACTATCTTCTTGCCAATCGCTCGCTTTGTCGAGGGCGGTGACGGCATCGGGCGGGAGCGTGAGATCGGCCGCCCCGAGGATCTCGTGGAGTTGCGCGACAGAGGTGGCGCTGACGATCGGCGCGGTCACGCTCGGACGGGCCAACAGCCAAGCCAGCGCGACCTGCGTCATGGTGGCGCCCTGCTCTTTAGACACCCCTTCGACGACGGAGAGGACGGCGAAGCCGCGCTCGTTCATGTAGCGCCGCTGCACGCCGGAGGCGCGCGCGGTCTCGGGCAGGGGCTGTTCCGCGCGATATTTGCCGGAGAGGAAGCCGCTGGCCAGCGACGAATAAGGGATCACGCCGAGGCCCTGGTCCCAGCAGAGCGGCTCGAGTTCGCGCTCGAAGTCCGCGCGGCCGGCCACGTTGTAGAAGGGCTGCAGGCACGCGAAGCGCGCCAGGTTGCGCTTGTCGCTCTCCCACAACGCGCGCGTGAGGCGCCATGCGCTGTAGTTCGACGCCCCGAGGTAGCGCACCTTGCCCTGGTGGACGAGGTCGTCGAATGCCTGCACGGTCTCCTCGATGGGGGTGTCGGGGTCGTCGAAGTGCGCCTGGTAGAGGTCGATGTAGTCGGTCTGCAGGCGGCGCAGCGAGTCCTCCACCGCCGACATGATGCGCCGGCGTGAGAGCCCCTGCTCGTTGGGACCAGGACCCATGCGTCCGCCCACCTTGGTCGCGAGCACTACCCTTGAGCGGTTGCCACGCGCTTTCATCCAGCGTCCGAGGACTTCTTCGGACTCTCCGCCCTTGTGGCCGGGCGCCCACGTCGAATAGACATCGGCCGTGTCGACGAAGTTGCCGCCGCCGTCGAGAAAGGCGTCGAGGATCGCTTGCGAGGAGACTTCGTCCGCGGTCCAGCCGAAGACGTTACCGCCCAGACAGAGCGGGGAGACTTCGAGGCCCGTACGCCCGAGGCGTCGTGTATCCATCATGGGGCTACGCCGGCATCGCGAGGTAGCCGCGGCGCTTGAGTTCCTCGCGCGCCTTGACCAACAGATCGGGCCGCGCCGACTCGACGGTGTGGCTGTGCCGGCCGCCGGTGAGCTCCTGCAGGGGCAGCGACGTGGTCGCCTCGAGGCGCTCGATCAACTCCTGCACGTCCTGGCGCGACGAAACATAGAGGTCGGTGCGTAAGGCGCCGAAGACCGGGTGGTCGACCACGTCGTCCAGGATGCGGATGCCGAGGTCGACCAAAATGGTCATCTCCTCGGCGAGGGCCGCGCGGTCGTGCTGCAGGCGCAGCACGTCGCGGTGCGCAGCCGGCTCCGGATTGCGCAGGAGATAGCCGCGCGGCGTCGCGATCACGTCGGAACCGGCGGCGCGTAAAATCGCCATATCTTGCACCAGGACCTGGCGGCTAACCCCGAACTGCCGCGCCAGGTCCGAGCCCAGGATCGGCTCGCCCGCCATGCGCAGCGCGCGCAGCAACTCCTGGCGTCGCTCCTCGCCGCGTTGCCCGCGGCGTAGGACCGACGCCGGCTCCACCTCCGGCCCCGACCCGCGTCCCCTGTCGCTCCGTAGCGGCCGCACCGTGTCCGATACGGATGGCTCTTTACGCCTTTCCCTCATGTCCCTCCTCTTTCCCAAGGTCCTGATGTGGGGCCGGTAGTAACTGTTTCCATCTGATGCTGCACTCTCTGGGGCTACGTCATAGTGGCGATATAAAGCAAGACCGATGCCAGGGGCGCCTGCTCGCCATAGAGCGCGTCCGGCGATAGTGAGATGGAGAGGGCTTAGGCCGAGAGGTAGATGCTGAACATATGACAATGCTCGCAGCGCGCGGCGTGCACCGCGTCTATGCCGCGCGGGAAGCCCCCCGCGAGCAAAAGCGCGCGCATGGCGGTGCAACTGGCCGAGCGACGGCCTTGCCGGAAGCGCAGGAACTCGGGCCAGAGGCGGGCGAGGGCGAGGCGGCGACGCCGCGACTCGCCCATGTAGACGCCGAGTTCGCGCCAATATGCGCGCGCCGGCCAGCAGCGATCCTCGGGGGCGCCGAGGGAGAGGTACGCCTCCGCCAGCTCGTCGAGCAGGTCGATCGATCCGAGGGAGCGCGCCGAGGCGGCGATGTCCGTATAGGCCATGCGGGCCCACTCGGGCAGCCCTTCCGGCACGAGTGGTTCGGTGGGGCGGGCGGCGCGGGCGGTACGCGTGGTGCGGGATGTGATGGTCATGCTGTCTATACCCTACCTATCCCTCGAGCAACAGCGTCTCGGGGTCTTCGACAAGTTCTTTGATGCGCACCAAGAATCGCACGGCCTCGCTCCCGTCCACGATCCGGTGGTCGTACGAGAGCGCGAGGTACATCATCGGCCGGATCACCACCTCGCCCTTCAGAGCGATCGGGCGCTCCTCGATCTTGTGCATGCCTAGGATGCCGACTTCGGGCGCGTTAATGATGGGCGTGGAGAGCAGCGAGCCGAAGACGCCGCCGTTGGTGATAGTGAAGGTGCCGCCGGTCAGCTCGGCCAGGGTCAGCTTGTTCTCGCGCGCGCGCCCCGCCATCTCGGCGATCTCGCGCTCGATCTCGGCGAAGCTCTTGCGGTCGGCGTCGCGCAGCACCGGGACCACCAGCCCTTCCTCGGCGCCCACCGCGACGCCGATGTCGTAGTGTCGCTTGAGCACGATCTCGTCGCCCTGGATCTCGGCGTTGAGCCGCGGGAAGGCCTTGAGCGCGCCCACCGCCGCCTTGGTGAAGAACGACATGAAGCCAAGTCCGACGCCGTGGCGTTCTTTGAAGGAGTCGCGGCGGCGCTTGCGCACATCCATCATCGCGCTCATGTCGATCTCATTGAAGGTGGTGAGCATGGCTGCGGTGTGCTGCGCCTCCACGAGCCGGCGGGCGATGGTTTGACGGCGGCGCGACATGCGCACGCGCTCCTCGCGCTCGGCCGCCCCGAACAGGTTGGCCAGCGCAGCCGGCGGCTGCGCGCCCGCGGGCGAAACGGCAGGCACGGCGGGAGCAGCGTGCGGGGGCGAAACGGGTTGAACGGGCGCGCTCTGTACCGTGGCCGGCGGGGTCTCGCGGGCGGGCTGCGCGTCCACGCCGCGATTGAGATAGGTGTCCACGTCGTCCTTGGTCACGCGGCCACTCGGACCGGTCCCGCCGACGTGCGCCAGATCGACGCCCCGCTCCGCGGCGTGGCGCCGGGCCACGGGCGTGGCCTGCGCGTCATCGACCGTACCGGGGGACGCGCCGGGAGGTGAGCTCGCGCCGTTGCCGCCTTGGACCCGCGGCGACGCGACCGATGGGGCGACAAGCGTCGCCGCGGCGGGCGCCGTCGCCCCATCGCCGGCCGCGAGTGTGGCCAACACGTCGCCCACGTTGACCGTCGCGCCCTCGGCTTGCGCGATGTGCTGGAGCACGCCGCCCTGCTCCGCGATTACCTCGACGGCCACTTTATCGGTCTCCAGCTCGACCACGGGCTCGTCCGGAGCGACCGCGTCGCCCTCTCTCTTCAGCCAGCGACCGACCACCGCCTCGGTCACCGACTCCCCGAAGTGGGGCACCTTTATCTCAACCGCCATGCCTTCTCCCTAGTAATCAGTAGTCAGTAGTCAGTAGTCAGAAGGCACACCCATCGGGATTGTAGCGTGATAGCCAACAATCTCGTTCACCGACTACTGGCTACTGAGTGCTAACGTGCGCACGCCCGCGAAGGCATCCGTCACGATCTTATTCTGCTCGGCCGCGGAGCGCCGCGACGAGCCCACGGCCGGGCTGGCGCGCTCGGAGCGGCCGATGTAGGAGAGCGCGACGCCGCGCTCCGCGGCGAGCGCGCCCAGACGCAAGGCCACGAAGGTCCACGCGCCCATGTTCTGCGGCTCCTCTTGCAGCCACACCACCTCGCGCAGATTCGGGTACGAGGCGAGCGTCGCGTCGATCTCGTCGTGCGGGAATGGGTAGAGTTGCTCGACCCGTGCGATCGCCACCGCGGCGGCCGCGGCCCGCTCGGGGCTGCCGAGGAGGTCGACGTACACCTTGCCGCTGCACAGGACGAGCCGCGTCACATCGGCGCGCCGCCCGTCGCCGATGTCCGGGTCGTCGAGGACCGTGTGAAAAAGGCCCTCCGCCAGGTCCGCGGCGCGCGAGGCGGCGCGGGCGTGGCGCAGGAGGCTCTTCGGCGTCATCACCACGAGCGGGCGCGGGTCCGTCCGCAGCAGGGCGGCGTGGCGGCGCAGCAGGTGGAAGTACTGCGCCGCGGTCGTCGGATTGGCCACGAAGATGTTGTCGTTGGCGGCGAGCTGCAGATAGCGCTCCAGGCGCGCGCTGGAGTGCTCGGGTCCCTGGCCCTCGTAGCCGTGCGGCAGTAGCAGCACGAGCGAGGGGTACTGGCGCCACTTGGCGCGCGCGGCCACGATAAACTGGTCGACGATCACCTGCGCCGTGTTCGCGAAGTCGCCGTATTGCGCCTCCCACACCACGAGCGCCTCCGGCGCGTGGATGCTGTAGCCGTACTCGAAGCCGAGCGCGCCGGCCTCCGAGAGCGGGCTGTTGTAGACGGCGAGCGCGGCGCGCGACTCGGGGAGGTGCTGCAGGGGCAGGTAGGCCGCGCCCGTCGAAACGTCGTGCAGCACGAGGTGGCGCTGGCTAAAGGTGCCGCGCTCGGTATCCTGCCCGGTGAGACGGATTGGCGTGCCGTCGGCCAGGATAGCGGCGAAAGCCAGCATCTCGGCCTGCGCCCAGTCGATGGCCCCGTCCGGGCCGAGGGCGGCGCGACGACGCTCCAGCTGGCGCGCCAGGCGCGGGTGCGGAGCGAAGCCCCGGGGGAAGCTCAGCAGCCCCTCGTTGTAGGCCGCGAGCTTGTCGTAGGGCACGGCCGTCGCGAGCGCGGGCGGCTCGTCCGCCGTGGCCCCCTCCGTGCGCGACGTGGAAGAGTCGCCGGCCGGCGTAGGCTCGGCGAGCCCACGGTTGATTTCCTTGAGGCCGGCGATGGCCTCGTCGAGCAGCCGGGTCGACTCGGCCAGGCTCAGGATGCCCTCTCGGTCGAGGCGTTGCGCCCACAGGGCGCGCACCGTCGGGTGCTTGGCGATCTGCTCGTAGAGCAGCGGCTGCGTGTAGGCCGGCTCATCGCCCTCGTTGTGCCCGTAGCGGCGGTAGCCCACGAGGTCGATCAACACGTCCTTGTGGAAGCGTTCGCGGTAGGCGTAAGCCAGCCGGGCCGCGCCCACGCACGCGGCGGGGTCGTCCGCATTGACGTGCACGATCGGAATCTCGAAGCCCTTGGCGAGGTCGCTGGCGTAGAGGGTGGATCGGCTCGACGACGGCTCGGTGGTGAAGCCGAGCTGGTTGTTCAGGATCACGTGGATAGCGCCGCCGGTGCGGTAGCCTTCGAGCCGCGAGAGGTTGAGCGTTTCGGCGACGATGCCTTCGCCAGGGAAGGCCGCGTCACCGTGGATCATGAGCGGCAACGCCCTATTCTCGTCGGTCGTAGGCGCGCCGGGGTGGTCGCGGTGGTCCTGAACGGCGCGCGCCATACCCTCGATAACCGGGTCGACGAACTCGAGGTGGCTGGGATTCGAGGCCAGGGTGAGCGTCATCTCCTGCACCGCGCCGGTGGCCCCGAGGTGGTATTTCACGTCGCCGGAGTAACCAATGTTGGCCCCCGCAGCAGGGTCACCGGCCGGGCCGGCCGCCGCCGAGTCGCGGAACTGCGCGAGCATCTGCGTGTATGGCTTGCCCAGGATATGGGCGAGCACATTGAGGCGGCCGCGGTGGGCCATGCCGATCACGATCTCGCGCGTCCCCACGCCCGCGGCCGCGCGGACGATGTCGTCGAGCATCGGTATCAAGGCGTCGGTACCTTCGATGGAGAAGCGTTTCTGGTCGCGGTAGGTCTGGTGCAGGAATCGCTCGAGCGCCTCCACGCGCGTAAGGCGGTCCAAGATCGCCCGCTGCTCGTCCGGCGAGAGGGCGGCGCGGTCGTGGCCCGACTCCACGGCCTCGCGCAGCCACGAGCGCTCCTTGGGATCGTGGACGTGGCTGTAGTCGTAGCCGCTGGCGCCCTCGTAGATGGCGCGCAATGCGTCGATGGCCTCACGCGCGTTGGCCGCGCCCCGCGCCGCCGGGCCGCCTACCACCTCGGCGGGGAGCGCGGCAAGGTCCTCGGGGGTCAGGTTGTAGGACTCGGGGTTCAGTCCGGGGTTGCCCTGCGGCTCGCTGCCGAGCGGATCGATGCGCGCGGCGAGGTGCCCACGGCCGCGGATGTTGCGGGCCAGCCGCGCGACATTACTGATCGCCGCCAGATCGATCGTCCCGTTCGCGCCGACGGGTGCGGCCCCGTTCGCGCCGACGGGTGCGGCGCCGTTCATGGGGGCGGCCGGCGCCGCGATCCTACCGTTTGAGGCCGCCAGCGGGGTAGTTGTCGCGCCATTGGTTCCGTTCGCGCCCGGCGGGGGCATCGTCGCGGCCGTCAGCGGGATGAAATCGAAGAGCGCGCGCGTCTGCGGGTCGACGGATTCACGGTCGCGCAGGTAATGGTCGTACAAGTCGAGCGCATAGCCCGCGTTCGGCCCGTGGAACAGGTCAAGGCCCTCCATGACGCGGTGTCGCCTCCTTCGGGGACAGGGTGTGCATGCTGAATAGCGCCTTTGCTAGACGCACATATCTTTATTCTACATCGAAATGCTACATAAGGAGCCTGCGGACCGCGGGACCAGGGCTCGTGAATTATCGCTGATAGAGGGGATGAACTCGGTGCGATGGTACGATCAGGTGTCACCCACACATCGTCTCACCGTAGGAGTTCATCCCTATGCAGTCTACCGTCGTGCGCGCCCTCCT
>JAABUH010001864.1_pt1 | contig 21771 bp, 21 predicted proteins | sample 5559121 | NCBI WGS metagenome assembly JAABUH01 (sample SAMN10711871, study PRJNA513364) | rock metagenome | isolation source: Antarctica rocks | place: Antarctica: Victoria Land, Battleship Promontory nord | collected 2015-12-28
GCGGTGAAGGCCGCCATCGTCGAGCCCTGGTCCAACGGCCAGACCGAGGGACAGGTTACAAAACTCAAGCTCGTCAAGCGCCAGATGTACGGCCGTGGCAAGATCGACCTGTTGCGCGCTCGAATGGTCCAGCCGGGGTGAAAACGTCCGCCGATCAGCACCAACTTCGCGCCAGAGCCCCCTTTCAATGCCGATTGACACCCGGCTCCTAATCCGTGGCGATCATGTCGGCGGCACGCCGCGGTCGCGGTGAGAACGATACGGCGTCCGAAGCTGCCAATCGGACGATCTCGGCCAGCCGGTCCACCGCCATCGAGCCGCCATCGTTCGCGCAGTGCAAGACGAGGGAGAGCAAGGGCAAGCGTTCCGAAAATGGGACGTTGGTATCGAGCGGTGTCATTCCCGGCGGCAAACCCAGTTCGGTCCTCACAGTTATACCAAGGCCGGCCGAGGTTGCGGCCCAAAGTCCGGCGAGGCTTGGGCTCGTGAGAGCGACGCGCCACGCAAGCCCGGCGCGGTCCAACGCCGCGATCGCCGTCGTCCGAAAGAGGCATGGTGCCTCGAAGAGTACCAAGGGAATGGGCTCGTCGCGTGCGCGGGCGTCTTCGACCTGCTCGGCCCGGCCGATCCACTTCATTGGCAGCTGCGCAACATGCTCGCCGGATCCGCTCTCCCGCGCGCTGCTCCAGACGAGCGCGAGATCCAGCGCTCCCGTCGAGACCCGATCAAGGAGGTCCCCGTTTCTGGAGATCCTTGCTTCGATCTTTGTCCTCGGGTGCGCACGCGCAAATTGTCCGAGAACGTGAGGGAGAAGAATTTCCCCGAAATCCTCCTGCACACCGATTTTGACTAAGCCGTCAAGGTCAACATTACGGACGGCCGATGCCGCCTCGTCGTTCAGGTCCAGCAGGCGTCGAGCATAGCTCAGAAGCGTCTCACCGGCCTCGGTGAGAGCGAGCCCGCGTCCCTCCTTCCGGAAGAGAGGTGTGCCGGCTTGCTCCTCGAGCCTTTTAAGCTGTGCGCTTACGGCAGAGGTCGACCGTCCGACACGCGCCGACGCCTTGGCGAAGCTACCTAGGTCGACTCCCGCCACGAAGCTTCGCATTACATCCAGGTCAAAGATGACACGTCGCATTTTCGTCCCGCTTTTCCGGATCGTTGATCACAAACGTCCGGTTTTCCAGTCGAGTTTGGGGACGACGTGTCTCGGAGTCAACGGACGGGCTTGGCGGAAGCGCGGCCGGGATCAAGGCACTTCGTGCTGGCGACGCGGTCGCGGCCACCGCGCTCGACCGCTTGGGTTCGGACCGCGCCGCCCGACAGGTCTCGAAGCTTGGCTGAGACCTTTCACATGGCTTAGGTTGGCAAAGCAACTTCCCAGCGGAGATGGATCTTGGTTGAAGCGTCATGTCATTGCGGTGCCGTCCGCTTAGAGGTCGAGACCGCTCCAGCCGAGGTCACCGATTGCAATTGCTCCATATGCCGACGCTACGGCGTTCTCTGGGCCTATTACTCGCCAAAAGAAGTTAAGCGAATGCAGAGCGGTGGCATAACCGACATTTATTCATGGGGTGACAAATCGATCGAGTTTCACCGCTGCACTTCTTGCGGTTGCGTCACGCATTGGGCCGCGGTGGACAAAGAGCGAGATCTTATGGGGCTGAACGCGCGCCTCATGGATGTCGCGGTTTGGCACAGGCTAGGGTGCGCCGGCTCGATGGTGCGGGAACCTGGAAAAATTTGGATGGATGAATCCCCTCGACGAACGCAGGTTGGCGCATTTCATTGCGAACACGCAGCGGGCGATGAGCTGGAACGGGATCTCCGCGCCCTGCGCCACGAACGCAACGGCGGTCGGACATTGCCTGCCGCCAGGCTGGGCCGCGGTGGTCATCGCCTCGGTCCTCCGATTCCGCGATTTCCGGCGTCAGGGCGTCGCCGAAATCGGCAGCCTCGAACACCGGCCGAATCTCGATCTCGCTCGGGCCGAGCATCGGATTCGGGCAGCGCTTCACCCACTCGACCGCCTCTGCCATGTCTTTGACCTTCCATAGCCAGAAGCCGGCGAGCAGTTCGCGGGTCTCGGTGAAGGGTCCGTCCATGACGGTGCGGGTGGGGCCGTCGAAGGCCACGCGCTTGCCCTTCACTGAAGGATGCAGACCCTCGGCGGCCAGAAGGATGCCAGCGTTGACCAGCTCCTCGTTGTACTTGCCCATCGCCTCGAGGAGTTCCGTCGAGGGCATGGCGCCCGCTTCGCTGTCCTTCGTCGCCTTCACCAGAACCATAACGCGCATCGTCTTGTCTCCTGCCATGTGTTGGGGCCGCACCGGCCTCCGAGGTTTGACGTTTATGCCAAGCTAAGTTAGACATAGAAACTATGAAGTTATCAAAACTAAGTGAATCGTCGCCTTCGCCATCCGGGCGCCGCTACGAGGACGCGTGCGGGGCGGCCCACGCGCTCGACCTCGTCGGGGAGCGGTGGGCGCTCTTGGTGATGCGCGAGCTGATGCTGGGCCCCAAGAGATTCGGCGACCTCCGCGCGGACCTCCCCGGCATCAGCGCGAACGTCCTGACGCAGCGGCTCGAAGGCTTGCAAGCCGCCGGCGTGCTCCTTCGACGCAGGCTGCCACCGCCGGCGTCGGCGCAAGTCTATGAACTAACCCCATGGGGCTACGAGAGCGAGCCGATCTTCCAGGCCCTCGGCCGCTGGGCGGCGCGCTCGCCGACCCATGACCCGAGCCTGCCGCTCAGCGCCGTCTCGCTGTTCCTCTCGTTCCGAACGATGCTTGATCCGATGCGGGCGCGGGGGCTCGATGCGCGGATCGGCTTCCGCATCGGCGCGGAGACCTTCCTTGCCCGCGTCGCGGACAGCCGCATCGAGGTGGGCCGGGACGATCTCGATGCGGCCGATATGGTCTTCACGGGGGCGGCGCCGGCCATCGCGGCTGCGGTCTACGGCGGCCAGCCGCTCGACGCTGTTGGGGCCGCAGGAGCCGTGTCGCTCAAAGGCGATCGCGCGCTCGCAGAGCGCTTCGTGACCCTGTTTCGCCTACCGCCTAAGTTCGAAGGGTCGGCCTGACGGGGCCTAGGCTGAGGTGGGTGCTGATCCTGGTCGACCACCCGCGCCGGGCGCCGTACCGTTCCGGGATCGGGAACATGACTTCGAGAGCGTGGCTCATGCCGAGGGCGAGGCGCGGCCGTGGCAGCTCCGCTGCAAGGACGTGGCACCCTGGTACAACAAGACCGAAAGCTGTACCGGGTACAGGCTTCTCAAGCGTGATGGGATTAGGTTTGGGCATATCCGGCATTGACCAGATAGTTTGAGCATTCGGTTGAGCGCGAGGTCGGGCGGGGCCTTCGCTTCCGAAGCTCCCGGGCAAACAGCGGCCCGAACTTGGTGACCCAGCGTCGAACCGTTTCCTAGGTCAGGTCGAGCCCGCGTTCCGCTAGCATCTCCTCGACATCACGGTAGCTCAGGGTGAACGCAGATAGGGGCATACCGCGTGGCGGATGACATCGGGTGGGAACTGGTGGCGAGCATACGAGATCGTGGCCATGGTCAGCAGACAATAACAGGCCAGGGTCGATCACCTCGATACCGGTGACAGCGCCTCGAGACCGCCATGAAGACGTTTGGGCAGGAACACGATGGCCTCGTGACCGCCTGACTGCGCGATACGCCGATGCACCGGATCGGGCGTCCCGATAAGATCGCCTCCGTCGTCCACTTCCCGGCGTCCGACGCGTCGAGTCTCATGACAGGTTCCCTCGTCGTCGCGGACGCCGGGTTCACCTGCTGGTGAGGACCGCACGTCGGCCGGTCCTTACATCAGCGATCCGATGAGCCAGGAGGACATGGAGCGGGCAGGGGAGTGGAACTGAGCAACGTTACGGAACGTAAGTGCGCTAGCATTGTCTCCGAACCTCCCCCAATGAAGTTCGCGTGATGAGGATTATGGAACGACAGGTTCATTCCGGGCGTCGGACCACATGGCCCAGGAGTTCCTGAAAGATATCAAGACCGGCTCCCGCGCGCAACGATCGCTGCTCCGCTTTTCACGTCAGTCGCGCAAACCCGTCCACGCTCCAGCGTTCGCCGCCCGCCGCCAACTTACGGCGTGTTCCAGCCTCACTTTCGAACAATCGCCACAATCTGGGTACGACCTGACACGCTGCCCTATGCGTGATGAGAGCGGTCCGGCAGGATGGGAAGAGCAACACCTCAGGAAGTGACTGGACGTGCGCAAGGGGTCGTCGTGACTGACACAGCCATGCCCTACCGTTCCATGGCCTACAACAACGCCTGGGCGAACCATCGCCTGCTCACGGCGTGCTCCGCCTTGTCGCAAGCCGAGTTCATCGCCCCACGGGCGGGCTTCTTCCCGAGCATTCGAGCGACGCTCAACCACATCCTCGTCATCGACCGGTTCTATGTGGACGCAATGGAGGGGGGCAAGCTCGGACCGCGGGCCTGGGCCGACCCGGAGCCCTGCGGAACCGTCGAGGCGCTGAAGTGGGCGCAGGCAGACGTGGACCGGCGCTTGGTCGACCTCGCCGAAGGCCTTGATGACATGGCCCTGCAGCGCACCGTCGCGGTGCATCGGGGCAATAGTATCCAGGACGAGCGGATGGACCGTCTGCTGCTCCACCTTTTCCAGCACCAGGTCCACCATCGCGGGCAGGCCCATGCCATGTTGAGCGCCACGCCGGTCGGCCCGCCACAGCTTGACGAGTTCTTCCCGATCGGCGAGGCGCCCCTGCGTGCCGGGGAGTTCGCGGCGCTCGGTTGGACGGAAGGGTCGGTGTGGCGTTCCTGACGCGCACGCTACCTCGGGGCGAGCCGTCCAAGCACGAAGGCGACCGCCCGATCGATGTGCTGATCGAATTAGCCGTTTCAGGCCGCTCGGCGTGAGCCTCGGCCGACATTGAGCGCTCGTCGCCCGGGCAGGATGGCGGAGGCCTGATCCCACAAGAAGTCGCCCGAGAAGGCGATGTGCTCCCAACCCACCGGGGACGTGTGTGCGAGGAGCCCGTCAGGCACGCTCTCGCCGGTGGCGCGCAGGTGGGCCACGGCATCGGCCATGTAGATCGAGTTCCACCAAATGATGGCGGCGGTCACCAGGTTTAACCCCGAGGCCCGGTATTGCTGAGCCTCGTGGGTGCGGTCCGCGATGCGGCCCTGGCGAAACGTGCAGATCGCCCTCGTCAACGCGTGTCGTTGCTCGCCCTTGTTCAGCCCCGCCTGGCAGCGCCGGCGAAGGTCCGGGTTCTCCAGCCAGTCCAGCATGAACAGGGTGCGCTCCACCTTGCCCACCTCCTGCAGGGCGAGATGGAGTTGGTTCTGCCGCTCGTAGGCCGCGAGCTTCTTCAGCACGGTCGAGGGCGCAACATGGCCGGAATGCACGGAGGCCACCAGGCGAAGGATGTCGCCCCAGTGCTCCCGGACCATGTCGGTCCTGACGCGCTTGCCCAGGAGGGGCGTCAGGGCCGGGTAGGTCGACGCCGCGGCGATCGACACGAGGCGTCGGTCAGGGAAGTCGCGCACTCGCGGGCAGAACCGGAAACCCAGCATGGCGCAGAGGGCGAACACGTGGTCGGTCGCGCCGCCCGTGTCGGTGTAGTGCTCGGTGATCGGCAAGGCCGAGCCGTGGTGGAGCAGGCCGTCCAGGACGTAGGGCGCCTCGTGCATCGCCGCGGAGATCACGCGCACGTGGTAGGGCCCGTGCTGGTCGGAGACGTGGGTGTAGAAGCTGAAGCCCGGATCGACACCGTACCGGGCGTTCACCTCGCCGGCCACGTCACCTCGCTTGCCAAAAGGTCGTGGCGTGGCCTTGCTCAGCCTCGAGGAGAAGATCGACACCTCGTCGGCCGCCGGCGAGCTGATCTTCCACGTGTTCGGTGCCATCGCGCATTTCGAACGGCGACTGATTGCCGAGCGCACCAAGGACGGGATCGCTGCAGCACGGGCCAAAGGCAAAAGGCCAGGGCGCCAGCCGGTCGATGCTGACAAGGTGCAGGCAGCAGTCAGGCTCGTGGAGTCCGGCCTGTCGCCGACAAAAGCAGCCGTCCAGCTCGGGCTTGGACGGTCGACCGTCTATCGCGAGGTCGCCGCGGCAGGGGTCAGCCGCATGACGAGCTGACGTATGTCGGCAGTTCCTGGTTCGTTCGCCCTTAGCGTTGCTCAGGGAACAATCGTCGCGCTGCCCTCCCTTACCAAGAGCCTCGACGCGATCGCGTCGCGCATCGAGGCGATCGAGACGCACACGGGCGCGACGGTATCGGCCGAAGTGGCACGACGGGAGATCGCCCGCGCCTACGACGCAAGCCTGCGTCCCGCCCGGGGCGACCTGGAGCGGGCCGCGCGCGAGGTGCTCGACGCCGCGTATGCCCTGCACGGAGCGCCGGGCCATGCCCGCACGGGCGAGGAGCAGCGGGCGTGGATCATCCGCACCGCCGCGATCGGCGCCGCGGTGGGCTTGCTGGCGTTTCCGCTGGTAGTGTTTCCGATCGCCCGCATGGTGCCATTCGGGAACCTGCCGGACGGTCTTGCGGCCTCGGCGTTCGGCGAGGATAGTTGGAATGCCGGCATGGGGCTTATGAGGCGGGCCAACCCAGAGAAGTGGAATGGCTTCGTCGCGGATTACACGATGGTGCGTGCTACGGATGGCGAACTCAAAACCTGCTTCGATTCAGCGCAGAAAGCCGGGACGGAGCAGCGCTGCTCCATCACGATCAGGCCTGCTCCGACTCCCTAAGCTCGACTTTGCGCATTTTCCGATCGCCGCTGAGTCGATTTCGAGAGTTCTGGATTCCCCAAGCAGGTGACCTGCTTGGGGACTGAGGACGATCGTCTATTACACTACCAGTTTCGGCTTCCCTAATTGTGCGAACTACGAATGTGCGCCTTGGGTATCGTTCATGCAATCGCGACGCCAAGCAGTTACTATCTTCCAAGCAAGTACATCGCTTGCATTATCGTCGCCAATCCGATCTAAAATCGATCCTGACGGAAACACGATCTATGAATGACCAAAGAGCGCAAACGAAGAAGTCGGATGCCCGTTGGACATCGCGCGACATCGCTGCAGCGGCCGGTGTTTCGCAGGCAACGGTATCGAACGTCCTGAACCGACCCGACATTGTGGCCGCCAAAACACGAGAGCGGGTGCATGCTGTCATCCAGCGGATGAACTTTATCGTGCACGATTCGGCCCGGACCCTGCGGGCAGGACGGTCACGTACGCTCGGCGTTGTCGCCCTCGACTTGACGAACCCATTCTGGGGAGAGGTTACGCGTGGGGTCAGCGATGCAGCGGCAGCCCGAGGCTACACTGTGCTGCTCGGGTCATCGGGCGAAAGCCGCGAGGGAGAAGGAAACCTACTGCGGTTGTTCGAAGAGCACAGGGTCGATGGCGTTCTCGTCTCTTCCGTCGACGTCAATTCGCCCGCAATCGAATCGCTCGATCGACACGGCATTACGGTCGTTCTGCTGGACGAGCGCGACACAGCCGGCCGATACAGCTCCGTGTCGCTCGATCAGGTAGCGGGAGCACGGCTCGTTGCAGAGCACCTGCTCGATGAGGGCCATCGCCGCATCGGCTTCATCAACGTGTCACAGGACGTCTGGTGGGCCCGTGAACGCCAGCGCGGACTCCATGAAGCGGTGCTGGCACAAGGTAGGGATCCCGGAACCGTCATCACCGAGCTGACGATCGCGACGATGACCGCCCAAGCCGCAGAACCGGCACTGAGCGCCCTGCTATTTGACGCGCCCGATCTGACCGCGGTGGTGTGCGTGAACGACATGGTGGCGCTCGGTGTCCTGAAGCGATTGCGTGACCTCAAATTGGCAGTACCGCAGGACGTATCTGTTATCGGCTTCGATGACAGCTACTTCGCCAGCCTGCTTTCACCTGCTCTGACCACGATCCGTCAGCAGCCCTATAATCTCGGCAAGACCGCGGCTGGCTTGATCATGGATCACAATCCTGCTGAGCCGGTCAAAACCATCGTATACCAACCGGTGCTTGTGGTCAGGGAATCGACGCAGCGCAACCCGGACCGGTAGCCGGATACCGGCCGGGTGGATCCCTACGGATCGCCGCAAGACAGCTCCAGCACCACGGTACCGGATCGGCCACGCTCGGGACCCCGGCCAGCGCCAACTCCCGGGCGAGCATCTGTCCTTAAGCTGAGTCGGGGGTTGACAACCGCCGCACACTCGATTAGTATCGAGTTGATACGTATAAAAGGCTGCAAGGGCCGCCAAAACCCGGCGGGCTGCAGCCCCGGTCGAACCGGACTGGGAGGGCGGATGGACAGGCTTTGGACCTGATCACGACGGACCATCGATCATGCGAGTGACCGCGTGACCGTGGACCAGCGCCTGCCGCGCCTTAATCGGTCGCGGGCAGGCTCACGCGCGAAATCCGAAGATTTTTCGAAGCAGGCCAGCGTTCAATGAACGCATGCTAACCTGCAGCCTGTCCGCATTCGGGTTCGCTGGTACGTATAGAATAAGGTATAGTGGAGGAAGACATGAACAGCAGGTTTGGAAACATTATCGTCACCTTACTGGCAACTTCTGGCTTAGGTTTGGCGCTTGCCCAAACTGAACGCCAGGCCTTTGCGGCAGAGGCGGGCGGATTTCAGGCGAAGAATCCCCTAACCATCGGCTACACGGCCCAGGATCTCTCAAATCCATATTGGCAGAACTACGCGGCCGGCGTGAAAGCACAGGCGACCGCGGACAAAGCTGACGTCGCAGTGACTGACGCCAAGGCGTCGCAACAGAATCAGGTCTCCGGTAGCCGCAACCTGATCAGCCAGAACATCAGCGCGCTGATCGTATCGCCTGTCGAGCCTGCGGCCCTTCCCGGGACCGTCGGTGCCGCGCACCGCGCCTCTATCCCGATCGTGATCGGCGACGTCGGTGCCGGCGGCGATTACGATGCCTTCATCCAGTCGGATAACCGCGGCGGCGGCGCGCTGGCAGCAGATTACATGGCGAAGAAGCTCGGCTCCGGCGACGTAAACATCGCTGTGATCGATCTTCACCCGGGTTCCACGGTTGGAACCGATCGGGTCGGCGGTTTCACGACCGAACTGAAGAAATTTCCGAACATTCACATCGTTTCGGAACTCAACGGCAACGACGCCATCAAGGAGGGCCACGACGCCACGGCAAATGCGCTGGCGAAGAACCCCGACATCAAGGGCATCTACGCGGCGAACGACAATGAGGCGCAGGGCGCGATCGCGGCCATTCAGGAAACTGGGAAGAATCCCAAGGACTTCATCATCATAGGCTTCGACGGCAATGCCGGGTCGGTCGCCGCGATCGGTGAGGGCACGCAGACCGCCACCGTCGCGCAGGATCCCTTCGGCCAAGGCCAGCTGACGGTCAAGGTCGCTTTGCAATTACTGAAGGGACAGGACGTTTCCTACACCAATCCGGCAACAAAGACCATCCAACTTCCCGTTCAGCTGATCGATGCAAGTAATCTCGATCAGTTCAAGCAGGCGCGAGCAGGCCAAAAGTAGGCGTTGCCTCGGACCCCTGATCCCTACCTCGGGAAGGAGCCGGCTTGTGACACAGGCACTTGGTAGTGAAGACCGGCCCCTTACCGGCCTGCTCGTTGCGCAGGGCATTTCGAAGGACTTCTCCGGGGTACCCGCGCTCCGCGGCGTGTCGTTGCGCCTGGCCCCCGGGGAGGTCCATGCCCTCGTCGGCGAGAACGGAGCCGGCAAGAGTACGCTGATCAACATCCTGGCCGGGCTTCTGCAACCGTCGGAGGGAACACTTCTCATCGACGGGACAGAGCAGAAGTTCGCCGGCCCGCAGGCGTCCCAACACGCCGGCATCAGCGTCATCAGCCAAGAGTTCCGGCTCGTGCCGCAGTTGACTGTGGCGGAGAACATCTTTCTCGGACATGAGCCGCGGAGAGGTGGCCTGATCGACCGAAAGAAGGTCAGGCAGCTCACCCGCGACCCCCTCCGAGAACTCGGCCTTGACATCTCGCCTGACCGGCGGGTGGCCAGCCTCACGATCGGAGATCAGCAGCTCGTCGAGATCGCACGGGCACTGACACGTGAGTTTCGTGTCCTGATCATGGACGAGCCTACGGCGGCGCTGAGTGAAGTCGAGGTCGAGCGGCTTCTTTCCCTAGTAGAGAGACTGCGAGATCGCGGAACCGCGGTCCTCTACGTGTCTCACCGGCTGCCCGAGGTGTTCCGCGTATCGAACCGCATCTCGGTTTTGCGGGACGGTCATATGGTGGCCTCGTTGGCGACCACTGATTCCAGCATCGACGAAGTCGTCACGCACATGCTCGGGCGCGAGCTAGAAGCCCAGCCTCATCACCGGCCGATCTCTTTGTCAGATGGTGGAAACCGTGGGCCGGATGCGCTCAACGTCTCGGGTCTGCGCTGCAAAGGGCTGAGTTCCCCCATCGATATACGCGTGGCGCCCGGAGAGGTGATCGGCATCGCCGGACTTGTCGGCTCGGGCCGCACCGAACTGATGCGGGCGCTTTTCGGGGTGACTCCCTCGACCTGCAAGGACTTCACAGTGAACGGTCGAGCGGTTCGCCCACAGGATCCGGCGGACGCCATCGGCAAGGGCATCTTCATGCTTAGCGAGGACCGCAAGGCTGAAGGCATCATCCCGATGCTATCGGTTCTCAGCAACGTCGTCGTCGCCCAACGGAGCTGGGGTCGGTTCCTGCTGAACAGGGCGAAGGACACCAGCAGCTACGCTTCTATGAAGGAACGCATGCGCATCCGTGCCCACAACCCGCATGTGCCAATCACCAACCTGAGCGGGGGAAACCAGCAAAAGGCGCTGCTCGGGCGCGCGCTGCTTTCGAACTGCCGCGTGCTCCTACTCAACGAGCCTACCCGCGGTGTCGACGTCGGTGCCAAGATCGACATCTACAGGCTGATCCGCGATCTCGCCGCGACCGGGGTGGGGATCATCGTGAGCTCGTCCGAGGCAGCTGAATTGGTCACTGTCGTCGACCGCTGCGTCACGCTCTATGCCGGAGCCATGGTGGGCGAATTGGTAGGCGGAAGAATCACCGAAGAAGACATCGTGGCCGGCATCCTCGGTCGAGTCCAGAGGGCCCCAGAGCTCGGCGGCCATCCGGTCCCGGTTGGTGCTATCGCTGAAGGAGCTCGCGGATGAGCATTCAGCATGCAGTCCAGCTCGATGGTGCCGCAGAGCAGCGTCGTCGCGCCGAATCCGTCGCCGATCGCGCGGCGCGGCGCGAGGCACTCGTCGACCGCAGCGCGATCTTCTTGCCCTTCATGGCCATCGCGGTGCTCGCCACCATGCTCGTGCCGGGCTTCCTGTCGCTGGCCAACGTGCAGAGCGTGCTCGTCAACGCTTCCATCGTGGCGATCGTCGGTTTCGGGATGACCCTGACGATCGTCATCCGCGGTCTCGATCTTTCGGTCGGCGCCGTCGCGGCCTTGACCTCCTGCGTCGGCGCAGCCTCTATCAATGCCTTAGGCACGGCCGTCGGCGTCGCCGACACCCTGCTGCTCGGGCTGTTGGTCGGGCTCCTGAACGGTGGGCTCATCGTGGTCCTGCGGGTCCCGGCCTTCGTCGCGACTCTCGCGACCATGGGCATCGCGCGAGGGGCAGCCCTGCTGTTCACGAACGGCGAGCGCGTCCACCTCGCGTCCGAGGGTCTGCGCCTATTGGCCACTTCTAAACTCGTCGGCATCCCTCTGCCTTTCCTCATCGCGCTCGCTCTCTGTGCCGCATTCTACCTGCTGCTCGAACGTACCCCCTTCGGCCGGCACGCCTCGGCGGTCGGTGGAAACCCCGGCGCGGCTCGGGAGGCGGGCCTGAATGCGGTGTGGATCGGCATGGTGGTCTACGCCGTGTCGGGGATGGCGGCAGCGTTCGCCGGTCTCCTGCTGGTGGCGCAGCTCGGCACCGTGGATGCGACACCGATCCAGGGACTGGAATTGCAGGCTATCGCGATCGCGGTTCTCGGCGGCACCAGCATCGCCGGCGGCGTCGGGAACCTACCGGGCACCTTCATCGCCTCGCTGCTCTTAGCGATGATCAGCTCGGCCCTCAACCTCCGCAACGTACCCGGCTATTACCAGTATCTCGCACTCGGCCTCCTCCTCCTCCTCGCTCTTGGCCTGGATGCAATCCGCAGCCGAATCCGGACGGCAATCACAAGCGGAGGTGACCGATGAACTTTCCTTCCGACCCGCTCACCGCCGACAGTGATACCACCGGCGCACTGCGGCCAGCCGGCCGGCATGTCGTTTCGGCCAGGGGCTTTGTCGTGCGCTACGCACTTCAAATTTTCACCGTGCTGGCGCTGATCATCGTCGCGAGCTTCGTCCCCAACTTCCGCCAGCTGTCCAATCTGCAGGACGTGGCGCTGCAGTCATCGTTTGCCGGCCTGTCGGCTGCGGGCATGACCCTGCTCATCATTGGGGGCATGATCGACCTCTCCGTCGCCGGCATCATCGCGCTCACGGCCGTAACGCTCAGCAATCTACTTCCCCACGCGCCGCTCGCGATCGCGGTGGTGCTGTCGCTCGGGGTCGGCGCCGTGCTGGGTCTTTTCAACGGCCTTATCATCACCAAGCTGCGCTTTCCACCCTTCATCGCCAGCTACGCGATGCTCAATGTCTATCTCGCCGCGGCGTTCATCTGGACCCACGCATCCACGCTGCCGCTGACCGACGACGCGTTCCTCGGCCTCGCCGCGACCGAGATCTTCGGCGTGCCTCTGTTCTTCCTGATTATGCTATTCGGCGCCTTGGCTTGCTCGTTCCTGCTGAATCGGACGCGATTCGGCCGCAACCTGCGCGCCATCGGCAGCAGCGAAGCCGCGAGCCGGATGGCCGGGCTGGCGGTCGACCGAACGCGGACGGCCGCCTTCGCGCTGTTCGGGCTGCTCACCTCGGCGGCCGGCATCGGTCTGGCCTCCCTGCTCTCCTCGGCATCGGCCAACATGTCGATCGGCTACGAACTCAACGTCGTCGCGGTCGCGGTCGTGGGCGGTACGAGCCTGCTCGGTGGAAGCGGAACGCTGCTCGGCACGGTCACGGGCGCGGTGCTGTTCGCCGCCCTGGATAATGCCCTGAACCTCTTCAACATATCGTCGTACTGGCAGTACGTGGTCGCGGGCGTCGTCCTCGCGGTGGCGCTCGTGGCCGCAAGCCGGCGTGGGGTCGCCGGCGAGCGCGGCGGGACATGATCCCCGGGCGTCGGTTCTCCCGGACGGCCTCCCAGCAGCACCGTCCTGGTGCACCGACTCCGATCTCGTGGCCGACCCGTCCGGACGCATGACTCATGCGTCTGAGTCGGACCACTGGGATCCCGACACGCCCCTCGATGGGACATGCCTGATCGACTTTGTTTTGACCTTTTGAGCTCTCGATCCGTAGGAGAACGCCGGTGGATTTTGTGAAAAGCGCCCTCGAGGCAGGATCGGGACTGTTGCGGCTGCGCCCGACATGGGTGCCTCGCATCTTCACGACGCCCGGCGGCAGGCTCCGCCTTCGCCGTCAGGACCTCTACGCCTTCGGGGCTCACCGGGGTGGCATCTGCGAGCGCTGGATCGCATCCACCACGAGGGCGCAGAGCGGTCCTGCCACGTCCATGAACGAGGGCCTGAGCGCGATCGAGCACGAGGGCGGCTCGGTCCTGCTCTCGGACGCCTTCCAGGACCGGGGCGCGGATCTGATGGGCACCGATTATTATGCCGCGCAGGGGGGATGGAACGTGCTGTGCAAGCTGTTCGATAACGTCGGCAGCATCCCGCATCACGTCCATCACAATGCCGAGAAGGCCGCGCGGGTCGGGCAGCAGCCCAAGCCGGAGTCGTATTTCTTCCCTGCCCAGTTCAATGCGATCGAGAACAGCTTTCCCTTCACGTGGTTCGGGTTGGAGCCAGGGACGACGAGGGCGCAGATCAGGGACTGCCTCGCCCGTTGGAACGAAGGCGACAACGGCATCCTGCGCTTCACCAAGGCCTATCGCATCGAAGCCGACACGGGCTGGCAGGTCGATCCGGGCATCCTGCACGGCCCGGGGTCCCTCGTGACCTACGAGCCCCAGCGAAACAGCGACGTCCTCTCGATGTTCCAGAGCCTCGTCGGCGAGCGGCTCATCCCCTGGGACCTCGTGGTCAAGGACGTCCCGCCCGAGCTCAGTCACGATCTCGACTACATCGTGGACCTGCTCGACTGGGACGCCAACGTCGATCCGGACTTCGCCCGCAGGAACCGCCGCGATCCGATACCCGCCGGCGATGCTGCCGCGGCGGCGGAACTGGGCTTCTCGGAGCGCTGGATCTCGCACGGGTCTTCCGACTTCTCGGCCAAGGAGCTCACGGTGCTGCCCGGCCGAAGCGCGCTCGTGAAGGACGCCGCGGCCTATGGGGCCCTGGTCGTGCAGGGGCACGGCGCCCTGGGCTCTTTCCCCGTCGAGGCCGCTTCCAGCATAAGGTTCGGGGCCATGACGGCCGACGAGGTTTTCGTGAGCCATGCGGCCGCCACTGCAGGAGTGAAGATCACGAACAACAGTGTCGTCGAGCCGTTGGTGATCCTCAAGCATTTCGGTCCCGGTCACCCGGAGGCAGCGCTGCTGGTGCGTTCGGGGGCTGGGCAGTCGTGACGGATTTCAGCGCCTTGCGGGCCGAGGCCCTGGAGGCCAATCTACGGATCTGGCGTGCGGGGCTGGTGATGTCGACGTTCGGAAACGTCAGCGTGATCGACCCTGAAGCCAATGCGATCGCGATCAAGCCGAGCGGAGTCGGATACGACGCCTTGGGGGCCGCCAACATGGTGGTGTGCGACGGTGATGGGCGCGTTCTCTACGGCAATCTCCGTCCGTCCTCCGACCTCGCCTCGCACCTCATCCTCTATCGTTCGTTCCCCGCTGTCAGAAGCGTCGTGCATACGCATTCCAAGTTCGCCACCGTGTTCGCCCAGGCGAAGCGGCCGATCCCTGCGCTCGGCACCACGCACGCCGACTACTTCAGGACTACCGTGCCGGTCACGCGGGACTTGAGCGAGCGGGAGATCGCCGAGGATTACGTCGCCGCGACCGGACGTGCCATCGTAGAGGCGCATGCCGGGCGCGATCCGCTCGATACCCCGGCCGCGCTGGCCCCCAGCCACGGCCCTTTTGCCTGGGGGGTCGATGGGGCCGATGCGGCGCACAATGCCGAGATGCTGGAGTTCGCCGCCGAACTCGCGTTCCACACGCTGACCCTCGATCCGACGCGCTTCGCGATGGACCGGGCGCTCTCGGAGCGGCACTTCACGCGCAAGCACGGCGCGCAGGCGTCGTATGGACAGTGCCGAAGCGAGTGATCGGGCGGCTCGGTCGCACGGGTCGCGCGGGCGCCGTGAAACTGGATAAAGGCGGATCTGCCGTGTTCACACTTGGGATCGACTATGGGACGAATTCTGTGCGGGCGCTGCTTGTCCGCTGCTCCGATGGCCAGGAGTTCGGCGTCGGCGTCGTGGACTATCCGAGCGGCCGCCAAGGGATAATCCTGGACGCGAACGACGACCAGGTGGCTCGGCAGAACCCGGCCGATTACCTGTTCGGCCTGGAGGACAGCGTCAGCGCTGCCCTCGACATGGCGAAGCGGCGGGATGGCTTCGACCCCGCCAGGATCGTCGGCATCGGCGTGGACTCGACGGGATCCAGCCCGCTTCCCGTCGACGAGACGAATCAGGCCCTGGGAATAGACAGCGCCTGGAAGGACTGCTTAGCGGCCCAGTGCTGGCTCTGGAAGGATCACACGAGTTGGCGCGAAGCGCAGGCCATCACCGAGATCGCGACCGCCCACAGGCCTGAATTCATCGCGCGATATGGCGGCACTTATTCGTCGGAGTGGTGGTGGGCCAAGATCTGGCATTGCCTGAACGTCGCTCCCGACGCGTTCGAGGCGGCATATTCCTGGGTGGAGCTCGCCGACTGGATACCGTCCGTGCTGGCCGGCGTGTCGGATCCGCGGTGCATCAAGCGGGGGATCTGCGCGGCCGGACACAAGGCCTTCTATGCGGACGAATGGGGAGGGCTGCCCGACAAGGAGTTCCTGACCCGCCTCGATCGACGCCTCGCGGCACTCCGCGACCGCCTCTATGACAGGGCCTATGACGCTTCCGAACCCGCCGGGACGCTATGCCCCGCCTGGGCGGCCAAGCTGGCGCTGCCGGTCGGCATACCGATCGCCATCGGTGAGTTCGACGTCCACTACGGCGCGATCGGCTGCGGCGTGAGCGAAGGCATCCTCGTCAAGGTCATCGGCACATCGACATGCGATTGCGCCGTCGTGGCGGCCGACAAGCCGATGCCCGACATCCCGGGCATCTGCGGCATCGCGCGCGGCTCGATCCTTCCCGGCTATTACGGGATAGAGGCCGGCCAATCGGCTGTGGGCGATGTCTTCAAATGGTGGGTGGAGACGGTCTGCGGCGGAGATCCGGATCTCCATAGGCTGTTAACAGAAGAAGCGGCGCAGCAGAGACCCGGGCAGTCCGGCCTTCTCGCGCTCGACTGGAACAATGGCAACCGCACCGTCCTGGTCGACCACCTGCTGTCCGGGCTTCTGATCGGGCAGACCCTGTACACTACCAAGGCCGAGATCTACAGGGCCTTGATCGAGGCCACAGCCTTCGGGGCGCGCGTCATCGTCGAGCGCATCAGGGAATGCGGCGTCCCCATCAAATCCGTCACATGTACGGGGGGCATCGCTGAGAAGAACTCCCTGTTGATGCAGGTCTATGCCGATGTGATCGGCTGCACGATCCAGGTTGCCGGGTCGAGTCAGACCTGTGCGCTCGGCTCCGCCATCAGCGCGGCCGTGCTCGCAGGTGCCCACGGGTCTTTCGCGGATGCGCGAGAGGCAATGACGTCCATCAGACCAGGGCGCTACCATCCGATCCCGGCCAACCAGCAGGTATACGACAGGCTCTACCGTCTCTATCGCGACCTCCACGACAGTTTTGGCGGAGTCCATCCGGCTGCCGACCTGAAACATGTGATGAAGGATCTCATCGAGATCAAGCAATCCGAGCGGCATTAAGCTGGCGCGTGTCAACAGCAGCACGACGCCCGCTCGTGCCTTTTACCAGTCGGCTCACCGGGTCAGACTGATTCCGCTCACCTCGGAACGGGATACGGGGAGAGCCACCCAATGCGGTCCAGCGTTCGGGGACCGGCATCCCTGAGGTCGGATCGAGGCAGAGTTGGACCATTCGGAGCAGGACGGTCGAGGCCAGGGTGGAGGCGCTCGGCGCGATGCTCGGGCCGGCTCAGTTCCGCCTTCCGGACGGCGACGTGCAACCCTTCGCGGTCGCACCCTGGTCGGACGATAGCGGTCCCGCTTTCGACGCGCTGCCCCGCGTGATCCAGCGCCTCCGCGGCGAGTGGCCGTGCGTACCGTTCGGTTTGCCCGACGACGGTCAAGCGCTTCCGCCGGAGTGGCGTCCGAGCGGCCCGAAGACCGTCTTGGATCCCTGCCTGCACGGTTTTGGGTCGAACGCGGTCTGGGATCCCGTCCATTTGGCCGAGGACAGCATCACTCTGTCGGTCGAATATCCGGCCTCCCATCCCGTTCGGCGCCTCTGGCGAACCGTGAAGGCTGAGCCCTCACGGCCTGCGCTTTCATGCTCTTTGACGATTGACGTCCGTGAGGCTTGTGCCCTGCCGATCGGGCTGCATCCCACGTTTCGCCTTTCCGAACAGCCACGCAGCTCGTCGCTTGAATTTGCCGGCGGTGCGGCGCGGTGCTGGACCACGCCTGTACAGCCGCAACCCGGCGTCGGCCTGCTTGGTTCGGAAACCGCACCAAGCGGCGATCAGCCGGTCGAGGCTCTTCGTCGGACAGCGCTCATCGAGTCCTGCGGAGCTATACGCAAGCCGCCGCGTCGAGTACCTGTTCGAAGCATCCTCAAGCTCGTCGAAGTAGTTGGAAAGGCCAGGTCCGAGGCGTCTGAACGTCGAGGTCAGCCCCATGAGTGAGAGCGGATATGGACACGGGTCCGGCGTGCCACGTGGTTTCTCCGCGATCAAAGCGGCACAGCTAGCGGCGTTCCTCCTGATCACGATTGGTAGACCGGTAACGAGAAACACGCTGCTCCTGATGCTGTACCTCTCCGAGCGCGCCTTCGCCGAGAGGCACGGTCATCTCATCGTCCACGACGAATACCTCGCCTTGGAGACTGGTCCGACACCAGCGCGCTGCTCCGCAGGGGTCGCGGGAGATGCCGATCGGGACCTATGGTCTGTACACGTCGCGTGGCGGGCCGACCTGATGGGCCCTAGGAGGAGTATGAGTGAGGCCCAACTCGATCACCTCAGCGTCGCGGAACGCACGGCGGCTCTAGAGGCAATATCCCGCTTGAGTGGGCTGGAAAGCGTCGCTCGCGTGATCGCGGCACAGTGGGCGTGGTCGCATCTTCCCGAATATCGATGAGGTCGCGAGCGGGTCATGATGTCAGCAGGCGGGCACGGCATCCCCGCCAACGAGATCGCGCGTGCCTTCGGACACCCCGATCCCGCCGAGTTCGCCGCCTTCGACGAGGAGATCCGAGACCTCGCCGACATCTGGAGCCCCGACACCGCGCCACCCCTTATGACGTGAATGCCGCGTTGGGGCCGGTTAGCTCCACGTCGACCGGCCCAGAACCGCGGCAGACGGCGACCAGTCTACCTGACGCAAACACGTGCTGCGGCATTAAACGAAAAAGCAACGCACCTTTGCCACGATGGCCAGGGAGCACCCAATGTCCGACGCCACGTCCGATCCGACGCCAAGACGCCGCAGGCATCCCAAAGGCTATTCTGCAGTAAAGGCTGCCCAATTTGCCGCATACCTTCTAATCCGAGGCGGCGGGATGCAAAAACTAAAGCTGGCGAAGTTGCTCTACCTCGCAGAACGAAGCTGTGCCGAGAAGCATGGCCATGTCATGTTCCACGACAGATACTTCGCTATCAAACACGGTCCCATTCCGACGCAGGCTCTTAGTGGGATCGACGGCTTGGCCGACCAGGATGCGTGGTCCCCGAACCTGGAACGGGACGGTAACATGGTACGGGCGCGGCCCGAGCGGACCGTCGAAGACCTCGATCATCTGAGCGTGGCCGACAGGCGCATCGGGGATGAACTCCTAGCGAAGTTCGGCGGGCACGACGGCATGACCGCCTCGCAGATCCGCGCTTGGACCCACACCAGCCTTCCAGAATACAAAGCGAAGGCAGCCGCCCTCGCTGCCGGTCGCAGCAGCGTCGAGATGACGCCGCTGGATCTCGCCGTCGGCATCGGTCACGCCGATCCCCAGGAGTTCGCCGAGGTCAACGCCGAACTGCGCGACATGGCGGAGGGCTGACCCGTGACGGCTCAACGTGAGTTCGTCGTCGGAGACGTGCTGCCGCTTCCGAGCGGCTCGGCCCGAGACCGCGGCAAGCCGCATGATCACATACTGGTTGCGGGCAACGACACAGACGTCCTCATCGTGCCGATCTGCACCCTCAGAAGGTCGCACAAGGACGTCGAGTTGGTTCTCACAGGCGACGAACTCGATTGGCTCGAGCAACCCTCCTTCCCCCTCTTGACCCGAGCCCGGCTGGTCCCGCGCGCGAACCTGCGCAATCTGATCTCCAGCGCAACGCGTCAGACCAAGGCGAACGCCAAGGGCCTCCTCGAGGCGACCGCTTCTTCGAAGAAGGTGGCAGCGACCGTCGGTCGGCTCATTTACACCTCCGACAACGTCGCAGATCGCTTGAAGCGGTTCATCGCGGAGGTAGGACCTGTGCCACCCCGCTGACGACACGTCGACGCCGATCGACCCCCGCCCGTTGATCGGCCGCCTGGCCCTCACCCGCCCATGAACCCTCAGGCGAGTCGGATCTTTCAGCTTTGACGCAGGATCGTCAGATTCGATAACGCGGAAAGCGGTCCATCGCCTCCCTGAGTTGGCCAAGCGACGGTGTCACGTAGCCGTCCGAAGCGTCCTTCTTCTTGTTGTGACCCGTGAGCGCCGTGCTGATGCGTTTCGGAACACCGGCTGCCTCGGCGTTGGTCGAGAAGCTGTGACGCCAGCCATGGTTCGGGCTCACACCCTCACCGAGATCGACGTGCTTCTGCACCCATTCGGCCAGCTCGCTGGCCCGCATCTCCTGGGGCGATCGCGACGCTTTCGACTTCGGCGGCCGGTCGAACATGAAAAGGTGGCCCGGACCGGCCGCTCGCCAGTAGTCGACCAATCCTTCCTCCACGAGATGCTCGTGGACGGGAACGGTTCGGGCCCACCCATCCTTCGTCATCGGGAAGTGCATCACCCAGCCGACTCCGTCGCCCTCGTGCCAGATGCTCACCTTCTCGAGATGGAGCACCTCTTGTACGCGGGCGCCGGAGTAGGCGCAGATCCAAGGCACCCACCGTCGCCCCGCGGCGGCCTTGGCGAACGTGGGATCCGGCGTGACGGATCGCGCGAGGGTCAGGATCGCCGTTACCTCCGCGCTGCGAAACGTTCGTGCGCGCAGGACGCGCCGCTTCGGCTCCGGCAGCTTGACCCCCCTGGCCGGGTTATCGGCACGCAGTCGCTTGCCGTCGCGCGTCGTAGCCCAGCCGAGGATTGAGGCGATGGCGACGAGTTCGTTGCGGTTGACGGTTCTCGCCGAGGCGCCGCCGGCGACGCGGGCGTGCGCCCAGTCCCATATGTCGTCCTCGGAGAGCGACCGCACGTCCTTGCCCTTAGTATGCACGTCGAGGCTCGTGACCGCCGGGCCGTACCGCCTCAGCGTGCTGGCGGCGAGGCTCGGGCCGTGCACCTCGCGCCAGCGGTCGAACAGCCTCTGCATGCCCACGCCGCCGCCTCGGGAAGAGCGGGAGGGCGGGGCGGCGGCCTTGACGGGCGGCGGCACGAACGGCGGGAACCGCGACGCATTCTCGTCGGGCGAGTAGTCCCCCTCCGCGTTTCGGATGAGCTTGCGGTCTAGCAGTCGGTAGGCCTGTGCGATTTCCCGGATCAGCCGCAGCCGCGTGGGCGCGTCGACCTCAATGTGCCGCACGCGGCAAAGCTCGTCGGCCTCCGGCCCGAAAAGGTTGCTGATCGCATCGTCGTACGTGACGGCGATGCCGAACTCGTTGAGGTCACGGCTGCGCTCGTAGGCCAGGAGCTGCGGCCCGCGAGGACGGGCTAGGCAGGCGAGAACGAGGCCATCGCGCTCGCCGATGTCGCCGGCGTCATCGTCGCCGTTCTTCCTCCAATAGGCCGCGTCGGCTTCGAACTGCCGGGCGGCACGCAGATAGCCCTCCGGCATGTAGTTCGGGTCGTCCTCGAAGGCCTTGACGGTTGCGCGATAACACTCGCCGGCCAAGGCTACGAGTTGCACGTGTGTGAGGGACACGGGGCCGCGACGGAGCGCGTCCCAGTGGCGCGACAAGGCCGACTCGGCCTCGCAGAACCTTGCCTTGGCCAAGGAGGGGTCCTTGGTCCGAAGCGAGACGATCACCTTATCGGAGGGACGGACGGTGACCTGTGCGCCGGCCACGGGAAGGGTCACGACGGTGCCCTTGACCTTGGCGGCGACGTCGCCCGGGACGCGGATGTTGAGGTGATAGACGCCGCTGGCGTTGGTGATGGGGCGGGGCATTCTGAGGGCCATGGGTAAGACCGCTGGGTAAGAGCGGACCCGAACTTCCCTCGACATACCAGCAACTTATTGCCAAACCACCAAGAAAAGGTGGTGCCCTGGAGAGGACTCGAACCTCC
>JAABUH010001865.1_pt1 | contig 21761 bp, 17 predicted proteins | sample 5559121 | NCBI WGS metagenome assembly JAABUH01 (sample SAMN10711871, study PRJNA513364) | rock metagenome | isolation source: Antarctica rocks | place: Antarctica: Victoria Land, Battleship Promontory nord | collected 2015-12-28
TAGGGGGCGGTCAAGGAGGGGGCGGCCAGGGTGGGAGCGGCCGGGACAGGCGCGGCGGGCGGCGGGGATGCGGTGGCGGCGAGTGGTATGGCGCCTGGTTGGGTGGCGGTGCGCGGGGACGTGGGCGGGGTGGCCGGGCCGGGGGCGGCGGGGGGCTCGGGCATCGGGGTCAGCCGGGGAGCAGGGCGCGGAAGTGCGGCGGCAGGGCGGGCGGGCGGATGCGGCCGGCGGGGTCGGTGAGGCCCTGGGTGGCGAGCCAGGCGTCGAACTCGGGGGCGGGGCGGCGGCCGAGCAGCTCGCGCACGGCCAGCGCGTCGTGGAACGAGGTGCTCTGGTAGCCGAGCATGATGTCGTCGCTGCCGGGGACGCCCATGACGAAGGTGACGCCGGCGGCGGCGAGCAGGGCCAGCAGGGCGTCGCTGTCGTCGGCGTCGGCGTCGGCGTGGTTGGTGTGGCAGATGTCGCAGCCCATCGGCAGGCCGAGCAGCTTGCCGCAGAAATGGTCCTCCAGGCCGGCGCGGGTGATCTGGCGGCCGTCGGCCAGGTATTCCGGGCCGATGAAGCCGACCACGGAGTTGACCAGCAGCGGGCGGAAGGCGCGGGCGACGGCGTAGGCGCGGGCCTCCAGGGTCTGCTGGTCGCAGCCATGGTGGGCGTTGGCCGACAGCGCGCTGCCCTGGCCGGTCTCGAAGTACATCACGTTGTCGCCGAGCGTGCCGCGACCGAGCGAGAGGGCGGCGGCGTGGGCCTCGGCGAGCAGGGCGAGGTCGATGCCGAAGCCGCGGTTGGCGCCCTCGGTGCCGGCGATGGACTGGAACACCAGGTCGACGGGGGCGCCGTCCTCGATCAGCGCGAGGGTGGTGGTGACGTGGGCCAGCACGCAGGTCTGGGTGGGGATGGCGAGGCGCTGGCGCACGTCGTCGAGCAGGTGGAGCAGGGTGCGGGTGCGCTCGGGGCTGTCGGTGGCGGGGTTGATGCCGAGCACGGCGTCGCCGGCGCCGAGCAGCAGGCCGTCGAGCAGGCTGGCGGCGACGGCGCGGGGGTCGTCGGCGGGGTGGTTGGGCTGCAGGCGGGTGGACAGGCGGCCTGGCAGGCCGATGGTGTCGCGGAAGCGGGTGGTGACGTGGCAGCGGCTGGCCACCGCCATCAGGTCGGCGAGGCGGCACAGCTTGCTGGTGGCCGCCGCCATCTCGGGGGTGAGGCCTGGGGCGAGGGCGGCCAGGGCGGCGGGGGTGGCGGCGTCGGAGAGCAGCCAGTCGCGCAGGCCGCCGACGGTGAGGTGGCGCACGGGGGCGAAGGCGCGGGCGTCGTGGGTGTCGAGGATCAGGCGGGTGACCTCGTCGCGCTCGTACGGGATGACCGCCTCGTCGAGGAAGCGTTGCAGGGGCACGTCGGCGAGCGCCCACTGGGCGGCGACGCGCTCCTCCTCGCAGCGCGCGGCGAGGCCGGCCAGCTCGTCGCCGCTGCGCCGCGGGGTCGCGCGGGCGAGCAGGGTGGCCAGGTCGGCGAAGGTGTGGCGCGTGGCGCCCAGCGTCGCTGCGTACATCGGGGCAGCGTAGGCGCGGCGGGCGGCGGCAGGCGAGACGGAAAGCGGGGCCGGGCTCTCCCGGACCCGCCAAAGGCCCGCGGCCTCAAGCACGGGGCCTTTGGAAGCCTCTTGCTTGAACAAGTGGATTCCAAAGGCTTGCCTTTGGCTGAGTTTGAGGCAGAGCCTCAACCTTTGCCTTTCTTCCGGGTCCGGCACGTCACCTGCGACGATCAAAGGGCACACCGACCCACTGCCGGGCCGACCTGCCGCTTGACGGCCGGGATGCGATCACGTCGAAGATCGCTGGGAACCGCTGTCCAGTCAGGCGTGTCGGAATGCCCGATGGCCCGGCCCGGCCCTCAGACCAGAGGCGCTGGATCACCGGTTACGGAAGCAAGGCCCAGGGCGGCTTCCCTCCGCGAGGCAGGCGCTCCGGAGGCAGGACCGTCCATGGGGAGGGACGCGGAATGGAGACCGATGGAATGACCCAGTCCGTTCGCGAGGGCACCGCCGACTTTCGCGGCTGGCAGACCTGGTTCCGCATCGCCGGCGACCTGGGATCAGGCAAGCCTCCTCTGGTGGTGCTGCATGGCGGGCCGGGCATGCTCCACGACTACCTGCTGCCGCTGAGCGCGCTGGCCGGAACCGGGCGCGCGGTCGTCCACTACGACCAGATCGGGTGCGGGCGGTCCACGCATCTGCCCGACCGGGGGCCGGATTTCTGGCAGGTGCCGCTGTTCGTGGACGAGCTGGACAACCTGCTGGCCCATGTCGGCATCGCGGGCGGCTACCATCTGCTCGGCCAGAGCTGGGGCGGGATGCTGGGCGCGGAGCACGCCGTGCGGCGGCCGGCCGGCCTGCGGTCCCTGGTCCTCGCGGACTCGCCGGCCTCCATGCCGCTCTGGCTGCAGGAGGCGAACAGGCTGCGCGCCCTGCTGCCGCCGGCCGTGCAGGCGACGCTGCTCGTGCACGAGGCCGCCGGCACCACCGACACGGCGGAGTACCAGGCGGCCGTGCGGGTGTTCTACGACCGCCACCTGTGCAGGGTGGCGTGGCCGCCGGAGCTGGAGGCGAGCTTCGCCGGGCTGGGGGCGGACCCGACCGTGTACCACACCATGAACGGCCCGAGCGAGTTCCACTGCATCGGCACCCTGCGCGACTGGTCCATCATCGACCGGCTCGACCGGATCCAGGCGCCCACGCTGCTCATCTCAGGCCGCCACGACGAGGCGACGGCGGCCGTGGTGCAGCCTTTCGCCGACCGCATCCCCGACGCGCGCTGGACCGTGTACGAGGAGTCGAGCCACGTGCCGCATCTCGAGGAGCCCGAGGCCTTCCTCAAGGAGGTCGGCGCCTTCATCGCCGCCCACGATTGAGGCTTGCCCCTGGACCCGTGTTTCGACGACCGGCACGCCTACTGTGTCTGCGATCCTCGCGGTTCCCCGGACCGGGACCGGCAACCCGGTGGGTCGGGCGATGTCCACGATCGTCGCGTCATGGCCCGGCCGGAGCCGTCGCTGGCCGGAGGGATCGCTCAGGTCGCCTGGAGCCACTGCGACCACCTGCCCCCGTGTCGGCAAAGCAAGATCTTGGCCCGGCACGAGCTGGAGATCAGCCGCTCCACTCCGTTGGGGCGGGTCGGTGCCGCCTGCCGTGGCTGGAAGCGCTGCACCAGCGGCTCGTCGCCCCCGTGATGGCGACCAGTCGCATCTTTGCCGACGACACGCCGCTACCCGTTCCGGACCCCGGGCGTGGTCGCACCAAGACCGGTCGCTTGTGGGGCTACACTCGGAACGACCGGCCTTTCGGAGGCAGTGCACCGCCGGCCGTGTCTGCCACTATGCGCCCGATCGCACCGGCGCCCGCCTTGCCGAACCTCTCCGACAGTTCCGCGGCATCCTGCAGGTGGACGGTTACGCCGGTTTCGAGGCGCTGGCTCAGGATGGCATCATTGCTCTGGCGGCGTGCTGGGCGCACGCGCGGCGCAGGTTGTTCGAGATGCACAAAGCCGAATCGCCATTGGCGACGGAGGCAGTGCAGAGGATCTGCAGGATCTGCCAGATCAAGGCAGATGCTCGTGGCCTGCCGCCGGACGAGCGGCGACGTGTCCGCGGGGAGCGGTCAAAACCTGAGTGTCTGGTTCAAAATAGACCGGGTAGGATCAATAAGTCATGCATGCCTGGAGTCATGCTCGCCTGTTGTGATGGGCAGTATGCGTCCGTTCCAATGGGTTGGGTCTCGACGGGTTGAGTCTCGCACGAAGCGGCTCACGGTTTGGTAGACGAAGCTATGGTCTGAACTCGACACCGAGGTCGAGGCCCTGCGTGCCTGGTTGGAGCTTCAGGTGTCGCGTCTGCCTGGCCGCAGCCGCCTTGCCGAGGCGATCCGCTACGCGCTCGACCGCTGGACGGCGCTATCCCGCTTTCTGGACAACGGCATTATCGACTTGGATACCAGTCCTGTGGAACGCGCTATCAGACCGATTGCCTTTGGGCGCGAAAACTCGCTGCTCGCGGGTGGCGACGGTGGTGCCGACAGGTGGGCGGTCGTCGCATCGCTGATCGAGACGGCCAAGCTCAACGGCGTCGAGCCTTACGCTTGGCCGCGCGGCACCCTCGTGCGCATGGTGCAGGGGTATCCCGCTCGTCGCCTCGACGAGCTGCTGCCCTGGGCCGCTCAGCCATCAGGTGGCTGCGGGGCTGAGTTTGGTGGAAAGCGGACCTTTCCGCCGCAGTCGTGACAAGAGCCACTCCCGGGAAGCGCCGACTGGCTCAATGCCTGAGTCGCAGGCCGCCGCGCCGGCGCCTAGTGCAACCAGGCAGGCAATCCGCTAGTTCAGGCTGTTAAATAGGCGAGTAATCCAGGTGATCTGGTAGATCAAGCTTCCGGCCACGAACAGCCGATGGAATCGTTGATTCATTGTCCAGATCGCGATCGCACAAAGCATCAGGTAGACCGGCACTCTAAACAGGTACTCCGTGGCGAAAACGGCATAATGGGTTTGCCCTTTAATCATCGTGTCCGCCACATCGATCAAGATCGTTGCCGCAAAAATTCCGAAGAACCACCTGCGGCGAGACATAAAAAACTCCTCGTAACCGGAGTACTCACTTATCGAATCAGGAAACAACAATGTACATAGAAAAAATAGAAGAATTGCATACACAATGAGGAAAATATATACTTAAAATGTCCAGTGCTGAAAGTTGATCAGCCCAAACTCCCACCACCAGAAATGAACCAGGGTCAGTAGCATCGTTAGAACCCAGCCAACATGAACAGGATAAACTTCATACTGACTGGGATGTTGGATGAAACGGGCCAGACCTGTAAGTAGTCGCGCAAGGCCAAGGCCGAGCACGATGCTCATCATCACGCGAACGTGCGTGAAAACCTCGGGCGCGGCGGGGCTGGTGCTCATGGCGTCTCAAAGCATGAATACTCAGCCATTGCCAATCACCGACATGCCTGTGAGCGTCGAGCCGCGTCGCAAGCACGCGTCTGCCCTGGCGGAGCAGGTGCAGGCTGGGCGTTCGTAGCTGCTTGTAGGTCTGCAAAGTGTCGGTTTGAGACGGTCAAAAGCGGTCGAGGTGCCGGCATCGACCGCTTACCGACGCTCTCCGCACCAGCGAAGGACGCACGACCCACTCGCCCGATCCACATTCTCTCCGGATGGGCTCCGAGGCTCCTGGAAACCGATTTGCTCAAGGAACGGATTCCAAAGGCTCGCCTTTGGCGGAGTTCGAGGCCCATGCTCGAAGGCGGGGCCTCGACCTTGCTTGCTGCCGCCGCGCTAGAAGGTCACGCGGACGCCGCCGAAGCCCGCGATGGGGGCGGCGATGCTGTAGGCGCGCGGGTTGGTGGCGCCGGGCGCCTGGGAGAGGAACACCGAGGCGGTCGGCGAGAACGTTCCGAAGGTGTAGTATCGCTGCGCGGTGACGTTGCGGGCCAGCGCGAAGAGCTGGACACGCTTCGTGAGCTGGTAGGTGGTGTCGAGGTTGAGGGTGGCGTAGCCGGGCAGGCGGGGGGTGAGGTTGGCCTCGTCGCCGAACAGGTTCGCGCCGCTGGCGACGATCGCGGTGGCGCCGAGGGTCCAGCGCGCGGTGGCCTGGAGGGTGGCGCCGAGCTTGAGCAGGTTGGCGGAGATGCCGGGCAGGCGGCTGCCGGGGCGGATCGTGATGGTGCCGTCGGCGCTGGCGGCGGGGTTGTTGCCGGAGCCCTCGGTGAAGCCCGACTGGTAGGTGGCGTCGGTGTGGGAGTAGCTGGCGTAGGCGAACCAGCGGGGGTCGGTGTAGCTCAGGGTGGCGTCGAGGCCCTGGCGGCGGGTCTGGCCGATGTTGCTGAAGTAGGCGCGGCCCAGGGCCGCCGAGTTGATGAACGCGATGTCGTCGTCGAGCGAGGTGCGGAACAGCGACAGGTCGTAGGCGATCGTGGCGCCCGCCTTCGGCGCGTATTGCCCGCGCAGGCCGGCCTCGACGCTGTGCGAGACGACCTGCGCGAGGTTGGGGTCGCCCACGAAGAAGTTGGCGAGCGAGCAGGGGGCCTGGGGGCTGGCGCAGGACAGCTCGGCGGGGGTGGGGGTGCGGTTGGCCTCGAAATAGCCGGCGTAGGCGTTGAGCCAGGGGGCGATGCGGTAGGTCGCGCCGATCGCGGGGTTGAAGCGGCTGTAGCTGTGCTGGCCGGTCAGCCCGGGGGTGCCGCCCTGGTCCTGGAGGTCGATCTCGGCGTTGTTGAAGCGGCCCGAGGCGGTGAGCGCCAGGCGCGGGGTCAGGTCGATCGTGTCGGAGGCGAACAGGCCGAGGTAGCTGTTGGTGGTGGCCACGCGCACCGGGGCGTTCTGGCCGGGCTCGTCGATTACGATTCCCGGGCTGGAGCCGGGGCCGAAGCCGGCGCCGGTGTAGGCGCGGTCCGGGGTGAGGCCGCCGAGATAGGCGGTGGCGCCGAACTCGACCTGCGCGCCGTCGTAGAAGGCGCCGGCGACCAGGTGGTTGGGCAGGCCGAGCGCCGCGCGGGTGGAGGTGGCCTGCAGCGAGGCGCCGTAGCCGTTGGTGTTGGTGGTCTGGTCGTCGAGCTGGGCGTATGGGCCGCCGGTCAGGACGTTGGGGATGGTCGCGCCGCCGCGCGTGGTCGAGGGCACGCCGGGGCTGGAGCAGAGCAGGCCGGAGCCGTCGTTGCAGGACGTGTTGGTGGCGGTGTTGCCGTTGACCACGCGCTGCTGGAAGTAGCCGTAGTACGCGACGGCCTGCAGCGAGGTGGCGTCGTCGAGGTCGTAGCTGCCGGAGACGTTGAGGTTGACGTACTTGTTGGCGAGGACGTTGGGCGAGGTGAACTGCGCTGCCGGGTCGGCGGCGATCAACTCCACCGGCGAGGTGCCGGGGCCGTTGAGGATGTTGTCGGCGGCGGTGAGCTTGACGTGGATCTCCGCCCGTTCCGTGCGCACGCCGTAGTCGGCGAACAGGGTGTCGATCTGCGAGGACTGCAGGTCGCGCCAGCCGTCCTGGTGCAGCACGGTGCCGGCGACGTAGAGCGCCTGGGTGCCGGCCCTGTCCTGGCGGCCGTACTGGAGCTGGGCCTCGACCTGACCGAACGAGCCGCCGAGGAGGTCGGCCTCGCCGCCGTGGCTGCGGAAGCCGTTCTTGGTCTGCACGCCGAACGAGCCGCCGATGGCGTTGAGGCCGAACACCGGGTTGGAGCCCTCGATCTCGATCCGGTCGATGGCGACGTCGGGGATCAGGTCGAAGTTCACCGTGTCGCCGAACGCCTGGTTGAAGCGCTCGCCGTCGAGGTAGACCGCGATGCCCTGGGCGTTGCCCTGCAGCGGCGAGGCGTTGAAGCCGTGGTACAGCAGGCTCGGCTGGAACTGGTTGCCCGACGCGCTGTCCAGCGTCACGCCGCCGACGGTCTCGCCCAGCGCGCGCAGGGCGTCGGGGTAGCCGTCGCGGGCGATGTCGCGGCCGGTCAGCACGCTGGTCTGCTGCGGCACCTTGTCGCGGTCCAGGCCGGAGCCGAGCAGCGGCGTCGAGCTGATGACGGTGACGTTGGGCAACGTGGTGACGCCGGAAGCCGGCCGGGCGGCGGGGCTCGCGGGGACGCTGTCGGGCGCCTGGGCGCGGGCCGGGCCGGGCCGGAGGAGCAGCGCCGCCAGCGCCGCCGCGGCGAGCGGCAGCGTGCGGGCGGCAGGCCCGGGCTGGCGGGGGCGGCGGGGCAGGCGGGGCATGGGGCGATCCATGGGGCGTTCGGGCCTGCCTAGGGCGATGTCGCGGGCGGCGACAGGCCCGGTCTTCCCGGGCCGGCGCGGAAACTCTCCCGGTGCGGATCGGCCGCGAATCTGTTGCCGCAATGTCACGCACGCGGGCGGACGGGGGCGACAGTCTGGGAGGCAAGGTGGAGGCCCCGCCTTCAGGCTTGGGCCTCAAACTCCGCCAAGGGCGGGCGTTCGCAATCCGATTTCCAAGGGATAGGGCGTGCAAAAGCCTCGTGCCTGAGGAACGGCGCCTGGCGGGTCGGGGCAGGGCCGCCACCGCCGATGCCCCGGCTTGACGGTGCGAAGGAGTTTTTGATAATGAGAATTATTCGCATCTAGGGGCTGGCGCGATGCCGGGTCCCCGCCACGCCGGAGCGCCGCGTTGCCCAGACACATCCTTTGCGGCGGCGCGCTGTGCGCGTCGTGGCTGGCGGCCGTGCTGCCGGCGGGCGTCGCCCGCGCCCAGCCGGTCGCGGACGCGGAGGCGCCGGACCCCGCGCCGTCGGGGCAGCAGAGCCCGATTCCCGGGCCGGGCGACAGCACCAGCCCGCCGGGCACCGGGCCGTCGCCGGGCCAGCCGGGGTTCGTCGCCGGGCTGTTCGGCGCGTCGCGCTCCAGCCTGCTGGGCGACCTGTACGGGGCGCGCACCGCGCTCGGGCGCATCGGCGTTTCGCTGGGGCTGCAGGAGACCGACGAGGTGTTCGGCAACGCCACGGGCGGCCTGCGCCGGGGCGCGTCGTACAACGGGCTGACGGCGCTGAGCCTGGGGGTGGACGCCGCGGCGGCCGGCCTCGCGGGCGGGGTGTTCAACGTCAGCGCGCTGCAGATCCATGGCCGCAATTACAGCGCCACCACCCTGGCGGCGCTGCAGGGGGTGAGCGGCATCCAGGCACAGCGCGCCACCCGGCTGTGGGAGATCTGGTACCAGCAGGGTTTGGGGAGCGGCGTCGACGTCAAGCTGGGGCAGCAGAGCCTGGACCAGGAGTTCATCGGCAGCCAGTACTCGGGGCTGTTCGTCAACGCGGCGATGGGCTGGCCGCTGGTGCCGTCGGTGGACCAGTACGCGGGCGGGCCGGACTACCCGCTGGCGTCGCTGGGGGCGCGGGTGCGGCTCGCGCCGGCGCGCGGCGTCACCGTGCTGGGCGGGGTGTTCGACGACAACCCGGTCGGCCACCCGTTCCACGACGACTTCCAGGTGAGCGGGGCGGGGCAGTCGGGCACCGCGTTCAGCACCGGCACCGGGGCGCTGGCGATCGGCGAGGCGCAGTACGCGGCCAACCAGCCGGCGGCCGGCGGCGCGGGTCCCGCGGCGGGCGCGACGCCGGGGCTGCCCGGGACCTACAAGCTCGGGTTCTGGTATGATACCGGAACGTTCCCCGACCAGCGGTTCGACGCCGCCGGGCTGCCGCTGGCCGACCGGGCCCTGCACGGCGTGGCGCAGGGGCACCGCGGCAACTGGAGCGTGTACGGCGTGCTCGACCAGATGGTGTGGCGGCCTGCGGCGGACAGCGCGCGCTCAGTGGGAGTGTTCGCGCGCGTCATGGGCGCGCCGGGCGATCGCAACGTGGCGGATTTCAGCCTCAACGCCGGCGTCACGCTCAAGGCGCCGCTGCCGGGGCGCGACAACGACACGCTGGGGCTGGGCTACGGGCTGGCCAGGGTCGGCGCGAGCGCCAGGGGCCTCGACGCGGACGAGGGCCGGCTGAACGGCGCGGTGCCGGTGCGGTCGAGCGAGAGCTTCCTGGAGCTGACCTACCAGTACCAGGCCGCACCCTGGCTGCTGCTGCAACCGGACGTCCAGTACGTGTACGGGCCGGGCGGCGGCGTCGCGAACCCGCTGGCGCGGGGGCGGCGGGTCGGCAACGAGGCAGTGTTCGGGCTGCGCACCAGCATCGCGTTCTGAGCGCGGGCACAGCCGGCAAGGTCGAGGCCCGGCCTTCAGGCATGGGCCTCGACCTCTGCCAAAGGCGAGCCTTTGGAATCCAGTACTTGGGTCAAGGGATCAAAGGGCCTGGTGATGGGTCAGTCTGCCCCTGGATCGTCGCAGGTGGCGTGCCAGGCACAGGAAGGAAGCAAAGGTTGAGGCTCTGCCTCAAACTCCGCCAAAGGCTCGCCTTTGGAATCCATCACTTAACCAAATCGGTTTCCAAAGGCCTCGGCCTTTGGCGGGTCCGGGCAGAGCCCGGCCTTGCCGGCTGCCTGCGGCGCGAACTCTAGCCATCCCGGGGCTTCGCCCCACCTGCGGGCGATGTCCCAGACCCCGCTTCCCGACGTTGCCGACGAGACCCTGTTCCTGCTGCACTTCCTGGGCGGCAGCGCGCGGCAGTGGGGGGGCGTGGCGGAGCGGCTGGCGCCACGGCGCTGCGTGGCCGTCGATCTGCCCGGGTTCGGCGAGGCGGCGGCGATGGGCGGGCGCACGGTGGCGGAGATGGCGGAGCACGTCGCGGAGGCGGTGCGGCGGGAGGCGCCGCGGCGCTGGGCGCTGGTGGGGCACAGCATGGGCGGCAAGGTGGCGGCGGTGCTGGCGCGGCGCGCGGAGGACGGCGGGGCGGGGCTCGCGGGGCTGGCGGCGGTGGTGGTGCTGGCGGCCTCGCCCGCGGGGCCGGAGCCGATCGACGCCCGCCAGCGCGCGGAGATGCTGGGGTGGTTCCGCGGCGATGCGGACCGCAGCCTCGCCGAGGCGGCGGGGTACGTGGCGCGGAACGTGGGCGCGGGGCTGCCCGAGGCGGTGGAGGCGCGCACGGTCGAGGACGTCCTGCGGACGAATCCGGCGGCGTGGCAGGCGTGGCTGGAGCACGGCTCGCGCGAGGACTGGGCGGCGCGGGTGGGGGTGCTGCGCACGCCGGCGCTGGTGGTGGCGGGGGCGGAGGACGCGGCGCTGGGCGAGGACGCGCAGCGCGTGCTGGTGGCGCCGGCGTTCGCTCGCGCGCGGCTGGCGACTTTGGCGCGCACCGGGCACCTGCTGCCGATCGAGCGGCCGGCCGAGGTGGCGGCGCTGGTCGCCGGGTTCCTGGACGAGCTTCGCGACGGGGGCGGTGGGGTGACGTCGGGCGGGGCGGCGTCGCGGGGGGCGTCGGGCGGAACGGCGGATGGCGGGATTGCGACGGGCGCTGCGGCGGGGGGCGCTGCGGCGGGGGGCGTTGCGGTGGAAGGTGGGGCGGGGGACGGCGTGGCGGTCGGGGCGGCGTGGCGGGCGCTGCTCGGGTCGGGCCGGGTGAGCGCGCGGACGCGGGCGGCGCTGCTGGGGCGCACGCGGCGCGACGATCCGGGGGCGCGGGCGATGTCGGCGGCGCGGTTCGCGGCGCTGCGCCTGGTGGTGGCGCGGATGGTGCCGCAGCCGGGCGGGGCGCGGATCGACCTGGCGGCGCGCGTCGATGCCGCGCTGGCGGCGGGCGTGGGGGATGGCTGGCGGTTGGCGGGGATGCCGCCGGACGCCGAGGCGTGCGCGGCGGGGCTCGACACGCTGGAGGCGGCGGCGCTGCGGGCGGGCGGCGCGGGGTTCGCGGGGCTGGCCGACGCGGCGCAGGACGCGCTGCTGGGGCGGGTGGCGGCGGGGACGCTGGACGTGGGCGGGGCGGGGTCGGGACGGCTCGACGCGGCGCAGATGCGGCTGTGGTTCGAGGAGGTGCGCTCGATGGCGGTGCGCGCCTACGCGGCGCATCCGGCGACGCTGGCGCGCATGGGATACGGCGGCATCGGGTATGGCGGCGACGGGGAGCGGCTCGAAGGGTTCGTGCGGCTCGGCATCGGCGCGCGCGAGGATTGGGAGCCGGTGGCCGAAGGGCGGGCGGGCGGGCAGGCGACGGCGCGGGCGGTGCGGTCGTGAGGCTCGACGGGATGCGGCGCCACGCCGAGGCGGAGGTGGTCGACGCCGTGGTGGTGGGCACCGGGGCGGGGGGCGCGCCGCTGCTGGCGCGGCTGGCGCAGGCGGGGCTGCGCGTGGTGGCGCTGGAGGCGGGGCGGAACTGGACGCCGCGCGAGGATTTTGCCGCGGACGAGCTTGCGGCGTCCGGGCTGTACTGGATGGGCGAGCGGCTGGTGTCGGGCGATCCGCCCGAGGCGTTCGGGTCGAACAACAGCGGCATCGGCGTCGGCGGCTCGACGCTGCACTGGGGGGCGTTCATTCCGCGGCCCGATCCGCGCGACCTGCGGCTGCGCAGCGAGCTGGGCGTGGGCGAGGACTGGCCGATGTCGTACGGCGACCTGGTGCCTTACTACGAGGAGGTCGAGCGGTTCATCGGCGCCTCGGGGCCGTCCTCGTACCCGTGGGAGCGGTCGCGGCGCTACCCGCTGCCGCCGGTACCGCTGAACGCGCCGGCGGAGGCGATGGCCGCGGGGTGCGCGGCGCTCGGCGTGCGGACCTGCGCGGCGCCGGCGGCGGTGCTGTCGCGGGACTACGCCGTGCCCGGCATCCCGGGGCGGCAGGCCTGCGTGAACTGCGGGCACTGCCACCAGGGGTGCCGCAACGGCGCCAAGACCAGCATGGACGTCACGTACCTGCCGCTCGCTGTGGCGGCGGGGGCGGAGATCCGGCCCGGGTGCTTCGTGCACGCGATCGAGCGCGACGCGGCGGGGCGGGTCGTGGCGGCGGTGTACCGCAAGGACGGCGTGGACCATCGGCAGCGCTGCGCGGCGCTGTTCCTGTGCGCGGGCGCGGTGGAGACGCCGCGGCTGCTGCTGCACGCGGGGATCGCCAATTCCAGCGGCCAGGTGGGGCGCAACTACATGGCGCACGTCGCGACCCAGGTGTGGGGCACGTTCGAGCCGGAGATGCGGCCGAACAAGGGGTATCCGTCGTCGCTGATCACCGAGGACATGGTGCGCGCCCCCGGGGCGGGGTTCGCGGGCGGCTACCTGGTGCAGAGCCTGGGGATCGTGCCGGTGACCTGGGCGGACCAGGTGGCGCGCGGGCGCGGGCTGTGGGGGCAGGCGCTGGTGGACTACCTGCAGCAGTACAACCACGTCGCGGGCATCGGCATCAACGGCGAGTGCCTGCCGCAGCCGGGCAACTTCCTGGAGCTGGCCGACGAGGCGGACGACATGGGCGTGCCCAAGGTGCGGGTGCGGTTCAGCTACGGGGCGAACGAGCACGCGGTCCACGCCCACGCCGAGGCGTTCCTGCGCGAGGTCTGGGAGGCGGCGGGGGCCACCGACCCGTGGACGCTGACGCGCTCGGCGCACACCATCGGGACGTGCCGGATGGGCGACGATCCGGGGCGCTCCGTGGTGGACGGGGTGGGGCGCAGCCACGACGTCGCGAACCTGTGGGTGTGCGACAACTCGGTGTTCCCGAGCGCCCTCTGCGCCAACCCGGCGCTGACGATCATGGCGCTGGGGCTGCGCACGGGGGATGTGTTCCTGGGCGCTCGGAAAGCAAGCAAGGTTGAGGCTCCGCCTCAAACTCCGCCAGGGGCGAGCCGCCCCTGGACCGGCTTTATCTAAGTAAATCGGTTTCCAAAGGCCTTGGCCTTTGGCGGGTCCGGGCAGAGCCCGGCCTTGCTTGCTTCCGTTGCGGCATCAGAACCGTTGCAGCAGGCCGCCCAGGATGGTGCGGCGCAGGCCGTACTGCGGGGCGCCCACGCCGACGCCGGTGCCGTCGCGGATCTCGTAGCTCCGGTCCAGCAGGTTGATCACGTCCAGGCGGAGCTGGGTGCCGCGGCCGAAGCCGACGTCGACGGTCTGCACCGCCGAGAGGTTGATCGTGGCGTAGCCGGGCAGCGCGCGGCCGTTCGGCACGCTGCCGCCCGCGCGCAGGCCGCTGCCGACGACGAGGTCGGCCGAGAGGCGCGCGGGCGAGGTGGTGCGCTGGAGCACGGTGTAGGCGACGCCGCCGGAGCCGGTCCAGCGCTGGTCGTGGTCGAGGTGGATCCAGCGGTTGGAGATGGTGGCGAGGTCGGCGGCGGAGAAGTTGAACTGCGAGGAGACGATGGTCTTGCCGATGGCGCGCGACCAGGCGGCGTTGGCGTAGAGCGAGAGCGGGCCGCGGTCGTAGCTCGCGGTGGCCTCGAAGCCGTGCACCTGGCCCTCGGCGTAGTTGAACGCGGTCAGGATGACCGGCGCGCCGAACTGGCCCTCGTCGATCAGGTCGCGGGCCTGCTTGTAGTAGGCGTCGAAGCCGATGCGCAGGCCGCGCGCCAGCACCTGGTCGATGCCGGCGTCGTAGTAGTCGTCGTGCTCGGCGCGGACCGTGCCGTCCTGCGTCACCTCGGAGGCGGCGCTGGTGTTGTTGAAGCGGGCCACGGCGGCGCCGGAGACCAGCTCGAACGGCGGGGGCACGAAGTAGCGCGAGTAGCCGGCGTGGACCGTGGTGGTGCCGGTGGGGCGCCAGACGGCGTTGACGCGCGGGCTGACCTGCTGCTCGTGGGTGAACTCGTCGACGCGGTCGAAGCGCAGGCCGGCGTTCAGCGTCACCCGCGGCAGCACGCGCCACTCGTCCTGCAGGTAGAGGCCGAAGATCGTGCCGGTGGTGCCCTGGCCCTGGTGCAGGGTGAACGGCGTGGGCGACGAGGCGGCGAAGCCGCCGCCCTGCGCGATGGTGGAGGCGATGCCTCCGCCGCTGGTGTCGGTGCCGGTGGCGCCCAGCGCCGGCAGCACGGTGGAGTTGGTGCTGTCGACGGTGCGCTCGGCGAACACCTGGAAGCCGGCGCGCAGGGTGTGGCGGTCGTTGAGACGCAAGCTGGCGTCTGTCTGCGCGCCGCTCGACCAGACGGAGCGCGCGGCGGTCTGCGCGATGCCGTTGAACAGCAGGTCGCCGAGCGGGTCGGGGGAGTAGTACAGGCTGCTGTAGCGGCTGAACACCGAGGTCTCGAGGTCGAGCGGGCCGGTGTGCCTCTGAGCCGAGAGGATGGCGAAGTCGGTGATCTCGCGCTGGTGCTGGGTGAGGTTGGTGCTGTCGAAGTCCGGCGTGCCGTTGACGAAGAGGCCGAGCGAAGGCGTCTGGCCGGGGTTGTTGGGGATCTGGAAGAAATCGTTGGAGAAGCCGGCGATCAGGCTGATCCGCGTGTCCGGGTCGAGCAGGCCGGAGACGTGCGCGAGGCCGTGCTGCTGGTTGCTGAGGTCGTGCACCGCGTTGAAGTTGCCGGTGGGGTTCTCGATGCCGACGCGGGTGTGCAGGAAGTCGCCGGTGACGAAGTAGTCGACCGCGCCGGAGCGGCCGCCGTAGGCGAAGCTGGGTTGCAGGTAATCTCGCGCGCCGCCGTAGATCGAGAGGGTTCCGCCGGGGTCGGTGGTGCCGGACTTGGTGGTGATGTCGACGACGCCGGCGGTGAGGAAGCCGTACTGGGCGGGGAGCGCGCCGGTGGTGAGCGAGAGGGAGTGGGTGAAGCGGCCCTCCAGCGCCTGGCCGAACACCGACAGGCCCTCGGGGAGCTGCACGCCGTCGAGGCGGTACTGCACCTCGTTGTGGTCGCCGCGGACGTGGAGCTGGCCGAAGGAGTCCTGCACGACGCCCGGGGCCTGGAGCAGCACCTGGCTCAGCTCGGCGTTGTCGCCCTGCGGGACGGATTCGATGGCGCGGCGGCCGAACTCGTAGGTGGTGGCGCCGAGGCTGGGCAGGATCGCGCTGCGGGCGGCGTCCAGGCGGCGGGTGGTGACGACCACCTCCGGCACGTCGATGGTGACGGCGGGGGCGGCGGGAGGCGCGTCGTCGCCGGTGCCGAGCCTGACGGCGGGGCCGGCCGAGGGCTGGGTGGCGGTGCCGGCGGGGGGCCGGGCCGCGGCGGCAGGGGGCTGGACGGCAGGTGGCGGGTCGGCGGCGGGCGGCGAGGCGGCGAGGGCGGGCGGCGCGCACAGCAGGCCCCAGGCGAGCGGGTGGAGGACGGACCCGCACAGCAGGCAGCGGCGGCGCAGGCGGGAGGCTGGCCCGGGCGGGCGCTTGGAGACGAAGCTCATCGTGGCGGGTCGCTCCTTGGATGTTATGTTATAGAGTACCGTTTTAGGGAGGGAGTCCAGGGTCGGGGCGAGCCGTGTGGACGGGACGTGTGGACGGGGCGTGTCCGGCGCAGGCGTGATTCGGGGCGGGGAGCAGGCGGGTCCGGGCTCCGCCCGGACCCGCCGAGGGCCTCCTCCTTCAAGCACTGGGCCCCTGGACGTTCTTTCTCAAGGAGAGGACTCCAAAGGCTCGGCCTTTGGCGGAGCTTGAGGCAGAGCCTCAAGCTCGCCTGCCTTGCTCCAGGCAACTCTGACCGGTCTCGCGCGTGGCAGGGGCATGGCCGACGACGATCCCTACCGCCTGCTGGGTGTGGCGCGCGACGCGAGCGCTGAGGACGTGCGCCGCGCGTTCCGGGCTGCGGCGAAGAAGAGCCACCCCGACCTGCATCCCGGCGACAAGGAGGCGGAGGCGCGGTTCAAGGCGCTGAGCGCCGCCAACGAGGTGCTGGGCGATCCGGAGCGGCGCGCGCAGTACGACCGGGGCGAGATCGACGGCGGCGGCAACCCGAAGGCCAGGCCGCCGCCGCCGGGCGGGGAGCGCTCGTTCTATCGCGGCTTCGCGGACAGCCCGGGGGCGGCGCGGTATGCGGCGCGCGGCGCGGGGCGCGGCGCGGGCGCCGAATCCGTGTCGGACGACGAGCTGGGCGACATCCTGGGGGCGTTCTTCAACCGCGGCGCGGGCGGTGGCGGCGCGGGCGGGGAGCCGATGCGGGTGAGGGGCGAGGACCGGCAGTACCGGCTGGACGTGACGTTCCTCGAGGCGGTGCGCGGGGCGACCAAGCGGCTGACGTTGCCGGGAGGGAAGTTCTTGGACGTGGGCATCCCGGCGGGGCTGGAGGACGGGCAGGTGCTGCGGCTGCGCGGGCAGGGCGGCGCGGGGATGGGCGGGGCGGCGGACGGCGACGCAATGATCGAGGCGTCCGTGCTGCCGCATCCGGTGTTCCGGCGCGACGGGCGCGACGTGCGGGTCGAGCTGCCGGTGTCGGTGCGCGAGGCGGTGCTCGGCGCGAAGGTCGCGGTGCCGACGCCGGCGGGCACGGTGAGCATGGCGATCCCGGCGCGTTCGGAGGCGGGCGCGGTGCTGCGGCTGCGCGGGCGGGGCGTGGCGGCGGGCGGGGGCAAGCCTGCGGGCGACTGCCTGGTGACGGTGCGGCTGGTGCTGGGGCCGGTGGACGCGCGGCTGAAGGAGTTCCTGCGCGGGTGGGAGCAGCCGGGGTTTGATCCGCGCGCGGCGGACGATGCCTCGGGTTCTGCGTCGGGCGCCGCGTCGTCTGGGGAGGACAGCGGATGATCACGCTGCTGACGGTGTGCGCGCGGGTGGACGGGGTGGCGCCCGAGGAGCTGGAGCGCTGGGTGGCGCTGGACTGGGTCAGGCCGGGGCGCGAGGCGGGGACGGCGGTGTTCGCCGAGGTGGACGTGGCGCGGGTCAGGCTGATCGTGGAGCTGCGCCGGGCGCTGGAGGTGGACGAGCGGGCGATGCCGGTGGTGCTCGGGCTGCTGGACCAGCTCTACGACGAGCGGCGGCGGATGCGCAGGCTGTGCGAGGTGATCGAGCGGGCAGGGCTCGGCGACGGGGTGCGGGACGGGCTGCGGGGGTGAGGCGGGGCGGCTGGGGCAGGGGTAAGCAAGCAAGGTTGAGGCTCTGCCTCAAACTCCGCTTAAGGCAGGCCTTGAGAATCCATTGCTTAAGTAAATCGGTTCCCAAAGGGCTTGCCCTTTGGCGGGTCCGGGCAGAGCCCGGCCTTGCCTGCTGCCTTTGATGCTCGCGGCCTGTCGCTACCCTGGGCGCAGGGCCGCGCGGCGGCGCCCTACCGTGGAAGCGTGCCCGCATGGACCTGCTGATCACCGGCGCGAACGGGTTCCTGGGGGCGCAGGTCGCGACGTGCTGGCTTGAGCGCGACCGGGAGGCGCGGGTGGGCTGCCTGGTGCGGGGCGCGGACGAGGCGGCGGCGCGGGCGCGGCTGGAGGCGGCGCTGCGCGGGGCGGTGCGGGACCAGGCGATGGCGGTGGACGCGGGCGCGCTGCTGTCGCGGGTGGGCGTGGTGCGCGGCGACATGGACGACCCGGCGTGGATCGGGCGGGCGCGGGCGTGGCTGCGCGGGCCGGCCGAGCTGTTCCACTGCGCGGCGAACCTGTCGTTCCGGGAGGCGGACAGGGCGGCGCTGTGGCGGACCAACGTGGACGGGACGCGGGCGCTGGTGGCGGCGCTGCCGGCAATGCCGAGGGTGGTGGCGTTCAACCATGTCAGCACGGCGTACGTGGCGGGGGACCGCGAGGGGCTGATCCTGGAGGACGATGCCGCGCGGCCGGCGCGGTTCAACAACCCGTACGAGGAAAGCAAGTGGGCGGCGGAGGCGCTGGTGCGCGCGGGGTGCGCCGCGGCGGGGGTGGCGTGGCGGGTGATGCGGCCGAGCATCGTGATCGCGCATTCGGCGACGCACCGGATGGCGTCGCAGTCGGGGTTCTACCAGGTGGCGGACACGCTGCTGCGATTCGGGCGCAGCGCGCGGGGGCAGGAGGCGGGGCGGGTGCTGCTGCCGGTGCCGGCGGGGGCGACGCTGGACCTGATCCCGGTGGACGTGGCGGTCGGCGAGATGCTGGCGCTGGCGGCGCTGGGCGAGGCGAGCCGGGACCGGACGTTCCACGTCACGGCGGCGGCGCCGCTGCCGCTCGGCGCGGTGCTGCGCGCTCTCTCGCCGCTGAGCGGGGTGGAGATCGGGGTGATGGGGGAGGACGGCACGGGCGGGGAGCCGGGGGCGCTCGCCCGGCTCGTGATGCACCGGCTGCGGCACTACATGCCGTACTTCTCGTACGTGCGGCGGTTCGACCGCAGGAACGCGGCGGCTGCGGGGGGAGAGGCGTTCCGGCTGGACGTGGCGGGGCTCGGGGGATTCGTGCGCTCGTTCGTGGCGCAGCAGGGGGGCGAGGCGTCGATCTGAGGCCAGCGGCCCTTGTGTGTGACCGGTGAGGCAAGCAAGGTTGAGGCTCCGCCTCAAACTCCGCCAAAGGCAAGCCTTTGGAATCCGTTACTTAAGAAAGGGGTTTCCAAAGGCCTCAGGCCTTTGGCGGGTCTGGGCAGAGCCCGGCCTTGCTTGCTGGCAGGTCAACGTCAGAGGCCGTTGGCATGAGTTCTAGTGGTGCGCTGCGGCAGTGGCCACGCCGGCGGCAATCAGGGCGCCGCCGCTCGCGCGTTTGGCCCAGTGGCCGGCACCGGAGCGCTCGAAGAGGGACGAGGCTCCGGCAGCGCCGATGGCGTAGATCGCGTCGGTGCAGCCGACCACGGCGCCGAAGGTCAGCACGAGGATCGCCGCCTGTGTTGCATAGCTTCCTCTTGCGTCGATGAACTGGGGAGTGAAGGCGATGAAGAACACGATGGTCTTGGGGTGAAGGATACCGACGGCAACGTTGCTCGTGAACGCCACGCGCGGCGAGATCGGGGCTGGCGATGGGCCGTCCTGTGGCCGAGGGCCGCTTCTTGCGATGGCGATTGTGCCCAGCCCGATCAGGGTGAGCGCGCCCAGCCATTTCAATATCGAAAAGGCCGGTGCCGAGGCGGCGAGCACTGCGCCGACCCCGGCCAGGGACAGGCTCATGGCGACGGTGTTGCCGACCGCCATGCCTGCGACCGAGGCCAGCGCCGTCCGGCGGCCGGACCCGATCGCGTAGCCGACGATGCTCATCACGCCAGGTCCGGGGATGACACCCATGACAAGCGATGCTGCGGCGAAGCCGATCCAGAGGTGTGGGTCCACGTCGATCTCCTAGTACCAGCGACCCTGGGCATTGACCTGTCAGCAAGAAAGGCTGGGCTCCGCCCAGACCCGCCAAAGGCCCGAGGCCTTTGGAAACCTTTATCTTAAGTAGAGGATTCCAAAGGCTTGCCTTTGGCGGAGTTTGAGGCGGAGCCTCAACCTTGCTGGCTTGGCGAGGCGTGACGTTTCCGTGAGGCGGGGCGGCAATCCGGGGCGCGGCGTCCGACCTGTGTGCGGCGATCTCCGGCGGGCGCGGCCTGCCGGAAACCAGCGGGGAAGCCGATGCCGACATTGTTCGATCCGATCCGCCTTGGCGCCATCGAGGCGCCGAACCGCATCCTGATGGCGCCGCTGACCCGGGGGCGCGCGACCCGGGCGCACGTGGCCTCGGCGCGGATGGCGGAGTACTACGCCCAGCGCGCGGGGGCGGGGCTGATCATCTCGGAGGCGACCGGGATCAGCCGGGAGGGGCTGGGCTGGCCGTATGCGCCGGGAGTGTGGTCGCAGGAGCAGGTCGAGGCGTGGACGCCGGTGACGCGCGCGGTGCACGAGGCGGGCGGGCGGATCGTCTGCCAGCTCTGGCACATGGGGCGCATCGTGCACCCGGACTTCCTGGACGGGGCGCCGCCGGTCTCGGCGTCGGCGACGACCGCGCCGGACATGGCGCACACCTATGGGGGCAAGAAGCCGTATGCGCAGGCGCGGGCGCTGGGCGAGGACGAGGTGCCGCGGCTGCTGGAGGACTACCGGCGCGCGGCGGCCAACGCGATGGCCGCGGGGTTCGACGGGGTGCAGGTGCACGCGGCGAACGGCTACCTGATCGACCAGTTCCTGCGCGCGTCGAGCAACCGCAGGACCGACGGGTACGGCGGCGCGATCGGGAACCGGGTGCGGCTGCTGCGCGAGGTGGCCGAGGCGGTGGCGGGCGCGGTGGGCGGCGACCGCGTGGGGGTCCGGCTGTCGCCGAACGAGCCGATCCAGGGCGTGGACGACCCGGAGCCGCACGCGCTGTTCCGGGCGGCGGCCGAGGCGCTGGCCGGGGTCGGGGTGGCGTTCCTGGAGCTGCGCGAGCCCGGGGCGCACGGGACGTTCGGGCGGGCGGCGCACGCGGCGGTGGCGCCGGCAATCCGCGCGGCGTTCGGCGGGCCGGTGGTGCTGAACTCGGACTACGTGGGGGCCACGGCGGAGGCGGCGGTGGAGTCGGGCGAGGCGGACGCGGTGGCGTTCGGGCGGCCGTTCCTGGCCAACCCGGACCTAGTGGAGCGGCTGCGCGCGGGGGCGGCGCTGAACCGTGACGACGTGGCGACGTGGTACAGCCAGGGCGACGAGGGCTACCTCGACTACCCGACGCTGCGGGCCGGACGGGCGGCCTGAGCGGCGGGCGGACCGGCGGCGCGGTCGCCGGGTCCGCCCTGCAGGGTGCGGGCCTGGCGCGGGCGGCGCGGGCCTGGCGCGGCGCGGTGTGGTCACGTGTTGTTGTCCGCACCGGATTGGCCCGGCCTGGGCGGGTGCGTGTCGTCCAACGCGTTGATTCTTCTCTAGGGTTCTGCCCTGATGCGCCACGGCCGCGGGTCCGGGAGCGCGGTGCAGGGGCGGCCTCCGCCTTCCATGCGCCGGGGGCGGGCACGCGTCCTCAGTTCTGCCATACTCCGGGTCCGTCCTTTCGCGTCGGCAAGACGGGATGGGCTGGATGCGCGAGGCGGCGAGAGGTGCGACCATGACGGGGGCGGGGAGCGGCCAGGGCGCCGGCATGGCCGTGGCCGGCACCGTGCTGGCGGTCCGGTCCCGGTGGATGGGGCAGGCGGCGCCCGAGGCGGACGGGGCCGCGCGCGATCCGGGGCGAGGCGGCGGCTGGGACGAGCCGCACCGGGCCAGGCGGGCGGGCGGCGCGGCGCGGCTGGACGCCACCAGCCCGCTGGCGCTGGCGAGCCATCTGGTCGGGCTGGCGCGCGACGCGGACCATGCCGGGCTGACCGGGCTGGCGGAGCAGATGCTGGCGCTGGCCTGCGCCGTGCTGGACCACCCGCCGGCGGCCTTCGCCTAGGCGCGGCGCGGCAAGCAGGCAGGGCCGGGCTCCGCCCGGACCCGCCCGAGGCCTCTCGCCTCAAGCATGGAGCCTCCGAGAACCTCTCTTCCCCAGTATCAACGGTCCTTGAGTGTGGTCGCGTCCGTCGATGTGGTGTGGCTGAGGTGGTCGCGGATCACGCGGCCTGGGTGGAAACCCGGGTGGGCATGGCGTCGGTCAGCGCCGGTGTGACACGTTCGGCTTCATTGAGTGACGTACGCCGACCGAGGGTTGGCAAACTCC
>JAABUH010001867.1_pt1 | contig 21753 bp, 20 predicted proteins | sample 5559121 | NCBI WGS metagenome assembly JAABUH01 (sample SAMN10711871, study PRJNA513364) | rock metagenome | isolation source: Antarctica rocks | place: Antarctica: Victoria Land, Battleship Promontory nord | collected 2015-12-28
ATATCGAAGACGACTTCAGTATAGAGTCAAATGAAATGACTATGACAATGATCTCAATTGATACAACGCTGATGACGACGAATTTATGAACGCTCAGAAGATCGTTGATGATTTTCATATTCAATATTCGAACAAATCGCGCTAATCAACAATTCAATCAATCACGATTTAACAGATCTGAGCCTGTGAAATCATGATTGAACAATCAATCGAGCCGAACAGAAAATACATTCATGCGAACATGAATCGTCGAAGGGAGAGAGTAATGTCACGATTCTAGCCTTGCCAGGCTCAGCCTTCTAGCCTTGTCAGGCCTATTCTCGCTCCGTCACCTTGACTAGTCCCTATTGAGCCTAGCGTCGGCTGAGAAACACACATATGTAGCCAGCTTCTTTTCTGTAGCTACCTTTCTTCCTTAGCATTTATCTTCTAGTTAAATGACACCTCTATCTGACTCGCTCTAGACAGACTCCTAACATGTAAGACGCATGTCAGCTACATCGTTAATTTTCTTTCATCAATCAACATCGAGTGTCGATACGATTATTGATGAACGTCTAGACTCGAATCTTGTTTGAAACTGCTTATGTACAAGCACTTCACACTTGATGAGATGTCGCTTTAGTTCACTGATGTTTTTCGCAAGCTTGTCACAATGAGAGTATGCGTGAAACATTGAATTGTTCTCTTGAATCGTGTTGTTGACAGAACGATGTCTAGATCATGTTTCATCAAAGAGATACGAGTCTTTTTGAACATCAGACTATGCTCTAATAAGATCAATGCAAACAATACTCTTGTCATTTAATAACAAGTCAATAGCAGAGTAATACTATCAATGATCGAATTAAAGTACTGTATTAAAGATTTGCATTTACTGTTCATATTTGATTAGATTGAATTTTATCTCTACTCAGATTTCACTATATCTAATTCAGCTCGAATGTCTTCTATCATTAATTCTCAAGATCAATAGAAATTGAACAATGAAGATGTTTATTGATGATCAGACTAGATGCTTGAATCAAATCATCTTTATTTGCTGATGTCAAGTCTTATTCAAATTTGAACGAGAGAGTTTCACTCGATATTTTTGTTAGATTCGATATGTATGTAAATCACTATGAGCAATACTTCAAGTATTACAGATCATACATACTTATTAAAGAAAGTCAGTAGTACTTCTATCAACTCAATGCATAGTGAATCTTTCATTGAACGCGTCGACAGCGTCGCTGATATCGCTCTATTCGAAAAACTCAAATTCATCAAGAAGATCATCTCTAAGACGACATAAATCACGTAAATTTCACTTCAAAATTCAACTCAAATAGTCAGCAGTGAGATCAATGATGAGATCAAACAAGAGAAGAAATACACGTTGAAGTTGCAGATGATGTTTATGCGAAGTGTGAGTAAGAAGAGAATGAAATAGAACGACACGTTTCTGCTCTTGAAAGATCGAAAGCTCATATTATACGATTGCTCGTAATCACGCTTGTAAGAAGAAAGATGCTTTTGAAACACAATATCATTGTTTGTCAAACTAGAGAATATCGATCGAATCTCACATGATGCTCATAGCAAAATCTACGATCTTGTCATGTAGAATCAAGATTATTTCACACATATGTCAATTTAATAGACTGACTTACGAACTGAAGATGATGTTCAGCAACTAGATGAACGTAATTGTTTTTCGTTCATGCTTCAGAAGCATTCTTATCAAGACATGCACTCAAGTACTATAGTGTCTCTTTATCTTCTTCTGCGATTCTTCAGATCAAAAGTGTAGATTTTTGTCATTTTATTAAATATTTAAAAACATTTTCACATCTTGATTCAAAAGCACTTCTATCACTATTATGCAGTTTCTCACAAGAATAAATCAGAGAATGCTGTTTTTAAGAGAACAGATACTTTGCATTCTGTCTGTTAGAAATATGAAATACAGAGAAATGAATAAATGTTTCATAAAAATCATCTCAATTCACGTCAATAATACACATAGCAAAAAAGATAAAGTTGCTTTAGATTCTTCAATCTTCTACTGAGCGTTACTTCTGCTGCTATGAAAGCTTGTTAATCAGATTGAGCGTTTTGCAAATGTAGTTCTGATTCATTGAACATATATCTTGTTCAATGCAAATGATTCACATGTCTTTATCTTGATGTGATTCACTGCTAAACGTAGATATTTACATTACAGCGTGTAGATTGCAACACTATGTAATCAATTAGTTTGTAGTAAGTCTTTGAATTAATTTCATCTTTCATCTTTCATCTTTTGTCTAATTTATCAGAGTATGTATCACTTTTAGTCAAATCATCATAGACAAATAAGAAAGATATTACAGAGTAAACACATCAAAGTTTGCTTTAATATTTGCACTCAATCATTACATAAATGCAAGTCATCGCTCATCATTCATTGCAATAAGTATCATTGTTTATCAACGACACACAAGTGCAGTTTACAGTGAGTATCAAGCTACAACGTGTGTTTCTGTGAGTTATATCTCATCAGCATTCACACTTTTTGATGTACATTAAACTGATTTGACTTCAGATGCTGTTGACATATACTCTACTTCAATTAGCTCACTTCATTGAGTAAGATCAATCTTAAGCTACGACTTTCTTATCTCAACGTCGCTTCATTGAAGCTATAACTACAGATTATTGAAACATTAAATCATCTTACACACTCTTTAATTGTGAGTTACAGATGATCAATCTATTTAGATTATACATAATGAATCGACTAACATGAAATTGTTTGCTACAGCTTCTCATTCTCTCATCTCACATTCTATGAGCGAGAATCAGTCAACATGACGAAGAAATCAAAAGCTTCACAAGATGATCAGATGATGAACTACTACGACACATCTCAGACATTTAAACATGAAAATGTCAACTTCATTATCTCAATGCAAAAACACATTGAAGATCAGTCATTTAATGATGATCTTTTACTTCTTGAAAATATAAATTCTTTTCAGCGTACTCTCGTTATCTTCAAAGCAAAGCTGATACTACTCTATGAAAATGATCTCAATAAAGTGATTGATATCATGAGAAGTGTTGAAGATGAATATTATGTCAAGATGAAGATCATCTTCAAGATGATCTCAAGCTGAACTGTCAACGTCATTTTTGATGTAAAGCTTTACTTAGTGACATCAGTTGAAGAACAGAGACTCAAGTATAACATCGTTCATAACTGAGTCTTCTATATCAACAGTGATTCAATGATTGAAGATGTTATCATTCACGAGTATTTGAAGCAACGTCAGAGCTCAAGATTTTGAACTGAAAAGATGTATATACATCACAATCTCAAAGATGAGATGATGATTAATATCAGAGACTATGAACAACTGAGCTTGCTTCAGTTGAAATTTCAATCAGCAATGATTCAATTTAGTGAAATCAAGCTTTACATGAAAGACATCAATGATCATCTTGCACACATACATCATATTATCTACAATCTGTTTATGACATTTGTCATTAAGAAAATAATCATCGCGACTTTTATCAGCATTGCACAAAATGATCAATTTCTTGCTCAATGAAGAGTCTTTCAATGCTTTTGTGCTTAAAAGCGTGTTTTTTCATCAACAGATTTTGATTTGATCACTTCATTTCAAGCAAGCACACAATTCAAAAAGATCAGATTACGATCAGAGAAAATCGTTTCATTGTCAGTTTATCATATCATTGCACTTATCATGATGATCACGAATGTTGATTGTGTGAAGATGTAGATGTTGTACAAGTGAATGAAGTTCAGAAGATCATAGTCTTTGAATCTCAAGCATTGAATTGCAAGTTGCATGTTCTGATTACTACAACAGATAATAATCAAAAATATTTAGATTTCATTAGATTGTCAAAATGCTTTGAATATCAATTCAAAGTCGAGAATCACTTTAAGATTCAGATAGAAATTAAGATCTGAACTGCAACAATCGTCTTTACATCTTTCATATTCACGTCAACTACGAATATTACAATAGCACTTCATCATTTACACATTGATAATGAATGAAGCACTCTTAAATTAAAGTCTACTCTTGATCTTTGATTCATGCTAAAGAAGACTAATCACGAGCGAATTCAAGAGTACTGTTTCAAAAATTCTTTAATTATCGTTCAAGTTAATGCAGTGAGATCAGACACAACGTTCAAAATTCAATTAACAGCTATCAAAAAACTAAATTCTGCTCATATCAACAAGAAGAAATTGATTCACAATCTCAAATGAAGAGACATTCTTATTGATCAAGATCTGCATACAAAGAAAGAGATAAACATATTTAAAGACAATGATATCAAAGCGAAGTTTAATGCATGAGATATCTTTCTCAACAAAGAACAGATGAAAACACTACAGTATTGTTGTACTTTCTTGAATAATTTCAATTTGATCAAAGATGTATTTGAATCAAGCAAGACATTTATGAATGTTGTTATCACTTTGCTGCTGATAAACATTGATCAGAAAGTCAAAGTGTTAAGCTCATTTTGTTACGATTCTAGCTACGCATCTATGTTGATAGCTATGTTAATGACTATGTTGATGACTATCGCCGATCGCTCGTCGCTAGACTATAGAGTTGTTCCGAGGTCAACTCTATTCAGAGTTAGCTTATGTTCTTCTGAGTCATATAGATAGTCGACTCTTTCCTTCTAGATACTTTCCTTTCTTAGCATTTATATACTCGTTACATTACACTCATATGACTCGCTCTATGCTGATCTCTAACATTATATAAATGCTTCTTCGTTACAGACGAAGTGAAATAATCTGCATCGATCTTCGAGTGCTTTTGTCGACTCTTCAACCCACTATCGACATTTGATCTAGTCGACTTGCAATCGTCAGCAGCACTCATCTTTCTTCTCTTGTGAGCTGATTCAGCGAGAATAAACAAAAGATTCGAACTCGTGCGCTGATCAGCGAGTATAAACAAACGATCAAAACCATTCGACTAGATCAAAGATCAGCGAATTAATCGTTCATTCAGATTCGCAAGAAATTCTTCGAATTTGTTGAACAATCAAACGAGATCAGTCTATGACTGCGTGAAGTCTCTACTTCAAAGAGCAATCAAAGAGATCAGTCAAGAACTGCGTGAAGTCTCTATCTCGATGAGCAAACCTCAACAGTGAGTCTGCTTCAATGACACTCATCGTCAATGCGATAACTCATCTACTCTTATCGTTCTACCCATCAGTGAATCGATTCGTCTACTCGTTCATGTGCAACTAGTGAGCCTGCTACAATGACACGATAATGTCTTCGACAACAAGCAAATCTTTGAGCTTGTTTCTATATCAAAACCTCAGTGAGTCTGCTTCAACGACACTCTCAATGCGATGATCTACTCATTCTCATCGCTCTATCTATCAGTGAATCTGACTCGTCATCGAGTTCACGTGCAACTAGTGAGCCTGCTTCAATGACATCTTTCGTCAATGCGATGATTCAGCTACTCACATCGCTCTATCAATCAGTGAATCGATCTGCCGACTCATTCGCGTGCAAATAGTGAGCCTGCTACAAAGACGTCTTCCGTCAACGCGATGATCTATCTATTCACATCATTCTACCTATCAGTGAATCTGATCAAATGTTCACGTGCAACTAGTGAGCCTGCTTCAATGACACGATCAATGCGATGATCTATTCACTCTCATCGTTCTACTCATCAATGAATCTGATCATACATTCATGTGCAACTAGTGAGTCTGCTACAATGACATCATTCTACCTCGCATAGTGAGTTTGCTACAATAGACATTTCGATTCTACACAAGACTAAGAAAATACATTCATGCGAACATGAATCGTTAAAGAGAAGAAGTAATGTTACGATTCTAGCTACGCATCTATGTTGATAGCTATGTTGATGACTATGTTGATGACTATCGTCGATCGCTCGTCGCTAGACTATAGAATTGTTTCGAGGTCAACTTTATTCAGGGTTAGCTTATGTTCTTCTGAGTCATATAGATAGTCGACTCTTCCCTTCTAGATACTTTTCTTCCTTAGCATTTATATACTCGTTACATTACACTCATATGACTCGCTCTATGCTGACTTCTAACACATTTAATTGCGTTGCAGATGCATTCATCATTAAACTACATGAGCAATTTGAAGCTCTTCATCAGAAGAGACTTGACATCATGAATCAACATTACGTTCGTTATCATATATTTTCAACGAAGCACAAAGTTCTTGCATACGAAAATCTCAAGCATACGACTCAAAAATCTCATTTCGATCAGATGCATTGAACTGAAATCGCTTTGCTTTTAAATATGATATATAATTTCATGATTCATCATCTGATCGAAAAGAGCAGAATTCAATCTCATGAAATTCATGATCATCATTATCGAGTACATAATGTCAATATGTCAACACTGCTTATGAAATTATGTGAGTTTGATAAACGTCAATCATCAAGTTTTGAGAATTCAAACTATCAATCAATCTCTGTGAAAATTATCAAGAATGATGATTTCAAGATTGATGTTCTCAAGATTGATGATATCAAGACTATTGCACTTGAGAGCGATGATTCTAGTAAGAACGACAATTTCAAGATCAGCGATTTTAATGATAATGATTTCAGTGATGATGATTTCAGTGATGATGATCTCAAGAATGATGATCTCAAGAATGATGATCTCAAGAATGATGATCTCAAAAATGATGATCTCAAGAATGATGATTTCAAGAAGAATAATTTCAAGAAGAATAATTTCAAGAAGAATAATTTCAAGAAGAACAATTTGAAGAAGAATAATTTCAAGAAGAACAATTTCAAGATCAGCGATCTCAAGAATGTGTTACGAGCGTACCAAGACTGAACAAGGCTGAAGCTCTAATCAATTCGCAGTGAACGCTAGCGAGTTTCCTGCGTAATGATTAGGGCTAATCAGCGAGCTAGTCAGGTTTGGCCCAGATATGACTCAGATATGACCCAACACTCTTTTTCTTTCCCAACACTCTTTTCTTTCACCAACATCTTGTTCATCTACATCATATTCTTCTCGTGTCACAAACACATTCCTTTCGGGCCTAGCGCAGCCTCTGAACATTACATAAATAGAAGCTTTTGTATCAATCTTCTTCTGTATTCTTAATATTCAGTTATAGCTATCTCTAAAGATCAAGCACTATCAACTCTGATCTTCATTGATTGTATCATCTAGGCACGGTTCTGACATTATATTAAGAATCCGTTAACCACATGATACTGGTCTCATTACTCATTCAACATACTCGTCTAGGCAGAACGAGTCTAAAGAAATTCGTTTACCTGATGATCGACGATAATCGAAAGATAGAACAACACTAGAGGGTTGAATAGAATCAACGACGAGGCTGTTTGAATTGCTAGACTACTTACCGCTCATTAAGTACGCAAAGTTCACCCGATTACGAGAATCACGATAAAGAATCTTCGTGAATTGCTCAAGAATCAAACCGATCGATAGATTCAACGATAAAGAACCTTCGTTGTTTGCTAGAGAATCAATCAAATCAATCAACAAACAAATCTCATCTTCTTTGTTGAAGATTAAACATCATTCTATACGCCTTTCTTCTTCAACCGCCGAGCATCGTCATCCGTTCGGCCCCCTTTCAAAACAAACCTCACCATGCCTAGCCGTTCGCTCACTGAAGAGCGTTTCGAAGAATTCCGAAATCGTTTCTCTCAAACCTCTGATACTGATTCATCGAAATCACGAACGGAACCATCAAGTGCTGCATCATTCATTCATGAAGATGACGAATCATTCGCTGAAACGATAATATTCCCCGTGTTCTACGAAATCTGAAAGGCTCAAAGCCTAGCTCTTGATGAAGAAACAGATCGACTCTACGAGTTAGATAAACAACAAGAAGACGAAATCAAAGAGTTGAAGACTAGACTTCAAGCTAAAGAAAACACTTCTTCTGATTTCACCTACTCTGAGCGTTCTAGATCTCAAAAAATACCTGATTCTTCGCTGTTTACTGATGAAAAGAACTCTACGTGAAAGAACTGGTACGGAAAAATTCAGGATAAACTAGAGATCAACGCCGATCTCTTTCCTAATGAACGAGCCAAATTGAGCTATATACATTCTAGATTATTCGATGACGCAGCTGAGATCACTCAAGCTAGACGCGAACGTGACTGTGTCAACCTCTATAAGATCGTCGACGATCTTTTGAAAGAGCTAGCTCAGTTGTTCGATGATTCGAATAAGAAAGTCAACTTTCGTAGAGAATACTACAACTTGGTTCAAGAATTCAAGAAATTCAATGAATTTTATACTCAGTTTCAACGTCTATCTTTCTATCTAGACTATCACGAGAAGCAACTGATCGCTGATCTGAAAGATAAAATACATCTTCGTCTTCGATTCATTTGGGTAGATCAACTAGTTCAACCTGATTTCCTAAAAGAAATTCGTTCCTATCTGATTCGTTTGAATAATGATCAGCGAGTCATTCGAGAGATCAAGGACAAGATCAAACGCGTCGACGATCTTTCTAAGACTATCTTTCATAGAGCGACTGTTGTCACTCAGTCAGTCGATCATTCGAAGCCTGACCAGCTAAAGTCGCGCGGCGCGATTTTAACTAGCGTCAAAGAAGCAGACATTCTAGTCGAAAGCTGTTTCATATGTCATAAATCAGGCCATAGCTCTAAAGAGTGTCTCGACCGGCCTACTAGAATCAATGCAGTGAACAATGAATATGATCGCTTCGGTTTCGATTCGAATTTCGATTCAAAAAACTAGCCATCTCTTCAAAAGTCATCGAAGAAATAGAGATTATATCTTTGTGCAAACTAGATGAAATTCTACCGGAAGAAAATTACTTTGAAAAGTCGTTTCTAATTGATGCTCATCTCATCTCTCAGAATCGATCTTTCAGTCTTCGTTCTTTAATAGACAGTGATTCAGTCGTCTACACGATCATACATTCTAATCTAGTCGATAAAGTATGCAAGAAACTGAAAATTCAATCTATATCACTGACAAAAGAGAAGCTAATAAGAGATTATGATGAAAAGATATCTAAGAAGATCATCACTCATAAAATTCTATTCAATCTCATCATCGAAAGTCATAAGAAATTGACTGTATCAATGCTGATAGCTGATATCGATCATCATGAAGTCATATTGAGTAAGCTCTGAATAAACAAAAACGAAATATTATTGAATATGCGAAACGACGTCATTGTTTTTTCGAATCAATTGAATACTTCTATTTCGATTTTTTCGATCTCTCTCAATTCAAAGCACTCAAGTTGATCGCAGTCAACTTCGCCTTCTTCAACCACTCAGACTAAGATTTCTATGATGCTCAAACGACTCGTTCAAGAAGAGTCATTCTCAATTTAAAGCATAGACGCAGCTTTGTTCAAAACGCTGTTGAATCATTCAAAGAAGAACAAGATCGAAGTCTTTGCTCTATTCATGATGAACATCAATAGGGAAATCGCGTACAATACTCAGAACGATTTGAACGCTCTAAACGTCTCTTCAATTGATGAAACGGCTCAGGATTTGAAAGATATTAAAGCAAAGCTGTCATCGAAATATCATGAGTTTCTAGATGTTTTTGATCGAGCTCAATCGAATAAACTACCTTCTCATCGCTTCTACGACCATAAAATCGAGCTCATCAGTGATTCAACGCTTCCTCGCTGCCGAACCTATCGAATGTTCCCTGTCAAACTTCTGAAAGTAAAGAAGTACTTAAACGAGAACCTGTCGAAGAAATTCATCACTTCTAGCCAGGCCCTCTATTTCTTTCCCGTTCTATTCGCCCTCAAAGCAAATGAAGATCTTCGATTTTGCGTGAACTATCGAAAGCTAAATGTCATTTTCAAAAGAAATAGATATTCTCTACCGCTGATAGACGAGATCATTGATAAAATAGTGAGTTGCAAGCATCTGACTAGATTGAACATCATATCAGCGTTCAACAAACTTTGAATGCATCTCGATAGCGAGAATTACACCACTTTTATCACTGCTTTAGAAGCATATAAATACAAGATGCTATCATTTGAACTGACTAACGAACCGACCTTCTTTCAGCAATATATGAATGACGTTCTATGAAACTTTCTGAACGACTTTTGCCAAGCCTATCTAGATGACATTCTCATCTATAGCAAAACGAGAAAGAAACATAGAGATCACGTCAAACTAGTATTGAGCCGACTACGCGAAGCTGAACTGCAGATAGATATTCGAAAGTGCGGATTCAATGTAGAAGAGACTGTCTTTCTAGAAGTCATCGTATCAGGACTAGGCCTTCGTATGAACCTCAGCAAAGTGACAGTCATAGTCAGCTGAATCACTTCGACCAACCTAAAAGAAATTCAGAGCTTCGTGAGATTTGTTAACTTCTACCGCCGTTTCATTAAGAACTTCTCGAAGCTAGTCAAATCGTTCACTCAGCTGACTAGAAAGAACACGTCTTTTGTTTGAAACGAGGTCTGTGTTCAAGCCTTTGACAATCTAAAGAAACAAGTCAGCTCGGCCTCAGTACTTCGTCACTTCGACTTCAAACGACAAGCTATTCTGAAGACTGATGCTTCGAACTATGTAAAAGGTGAAATACTATCTCAGTACGATGACGAGAGAGTTCTTCATCCGATGGTCTTCTACAGTAAAAGCATGATTCTCGCTGAAATCAATTACCACATCTATGACAAGGAATTGCTAGTCATTATTCGATGCTTCGAACACTGACGACTCGAGCTGAAATGCACTGAACTATTCATTCAGATGTTCATCGATCATCAGACTTTGAAGATCTTCATGAAAAACAAACAGTTGAGTCGACGACAAGCCAACTACCTGAACATTCTATCGAAGTTCAACTTTCAGATCATCTTTAGGTCAGGCAAAACGAACACTAAAGTCGATGCTCTAACCAGAATGCCTCTAGCGAACGTCTCTGAACCAGCTCGGCGTCTTGAAGATCGTTTTCAGACTATTCTGACCCCCGATAGAGTCGATGTTCTATCTATTGAACCGGAAGCAAATCTCTATCAACGAGTACGAATGATCAATCAAACAGATGAGCTCTGCAGCGAATATAGACAAGCTATGAACGAAAACAAGCTCAAATTTCATATCACTAAACTGAAGAACTGCGAAATCATTGACGACGTTCTATTTAGGAAAGGTCTACTGTGAATCTCTGAGAACATGCACACGAAATTACTACAAGAAGTGCATGATCAACCTTCAATCTCTCATTTCGGCAATAAACGAACCATCGATCTAGTTCAGCGTTTCTACTATTGATCAGGCCATCGAGCTACTATTCAACGATACATTCGAAACTGTCATGCTTGTCAGCGAAGCAAAGCCCCTAGAGATAGCATCAATGAACTTCATCATTCTCTTTCGATTTCACAGGAACGCTGAAAAGATATAGCTATGAACTTTATCACTGAACTACTTCTGTCAGAAGACTATAACGCCATTTGCACAATCATATGTCGCCTCATCAAAGAACGTCACTATGTTTCCTGTCATTGAAAAGACGATGGCACCTCAGCCGAAGAAACGATTTGAATCATGCTATGAAACGTCTATCGACTGCATGATCTACTCAGTTCTATTGTTTCGAACAGAGACTCTCAATTCATATTGACTATGTGGAAAAGTCTTTGCAAGCGACTGAGAATCACAGCTAGTCTATTCACAGTCTATCATCTCGAGATCGACGATCAATCGAAACGAGTCAATCAAGACGTCGAACGAGAACTTAGAACCTACTGCAATTACATGCAGAACGACTGGGCCAAATGAATATCTATGATGAAATTCAGTGACAATTTCAATACCTTCTCGATCACTTCAATGACTCTCTTCTACTTCAATAAAGAATTTCACCCTCGAATGAGTTTCGATTCAGATACGACTGACTACGAAACAACTCGTGAACGACTTGAAGCTAGAAAAGCAGACGATATTGTCATTCGAATGAAAGAGCTACTGAACTTCGACCGTCAACAATTGGAAAAGACGAAGCTGACCATCGAAGTTCAGATCAATAAACATAGACGAAACGTCATCTATGAAGTAGATGACTGAGTTTGACTATCTTTCAGAAACGTCAAGACAACGAGACTCTGCAAAGATTTGAAAGACAAACAGCTAGATCTCTATCAAATCACTGTCAAAGTGAATACCTTCTATCATCTTCGTCTACCAGTCAGCATGAAGCATCTGCATCCGATGTTCAGTTCGAAGCTACTGCGACCGTATTCAGAAGATCTTCTACCAGAACAGCATTCAGAATCATTCAGGCTCATCACTATCGAAGATGATGAACACTGAAAGATAGACGATATATTGAACTTCAGACGCTATCGAGGTCGAATACAGTACAAAGTCAAATGAACAGATCTAGATAGAAACGACGAATGATACTATGTCGATAAAGAGGAATTCGATGGCTCAGAGGAAGTTTTGAACGAATTCCATAAGCTATATTCAAACAAATCGCGCTAAAATATCGGAATAACTATCAACAAAAGCGAGCAAATGAACTACATTCATGCGAACATGAATTTTCGAAGGGGGGGGTAATGTTACGAGCGTACCAAGGCTGAACAAGGCTGAAGCCCTAATCAATTCGCAGTGAACGCTAGCGAGTTCTCTGCGTAATGATTAGGGCTAACCAGCGAGCTAGTCAGGTTTGGCCCAGATATGGCTCAGATATGGCCCAACACCCTTTTTCTTCCCCAACACCCTTTTCTTTCACCAACATCTTGTTCATCTACATCACATTCTTCTCGTGTCACAAACACATTTCTTTCGGGCCTAGCGCAGCCTCTGAACATTACATAAATAGAAGCTTTTGTACCAATCTTCTTCTGTATTCTTAATATTCAGTTATAGCTACCTTTAAAGATCAAGCACTATCAATCCTGACCTCCATTGATTGTATCATCTAGGCACGGTCCTGACAGAATGATGATCTCAAGAGTGATGATTTCAAGAATGATGATTTCAAGAATGATGATCTCAAGAATGATGATGTTAAGAACGATGATTTCAAAATTAGTGAACTCAATACTATTAAACTCAAGAATGATGATTTGAAGAACAATGAATTCAATAGCAGCAATGAAATCGACTTAAAGAATGATTTTGAAGAGATTGAAAATGATTACGATACAACTACTTTTCGCTTAATACAAGTGAAAGACAAAACAAAGAATAAGATGAAACAGAAATTTCTAAGTCATTGCACTCAGCTTAAACTCAACAAGCAATTGAACAAGATTGATTATTAAGCATACATTTGAGACTTTACACAGTTCTGAATCAAAGTAAAGATGAGAGAACAATTAAATTCATGAAACAGAGCATGAATGAGTCTTCATGAGCGAAAGCTTCGCAAGAATATTTTCAAGACAGATATTTGTATGATGATCTGTATAACAACTATCAGTGACAATTCACTCATACAAGAGTTTAAAGTCAATCATGTCATCTTGCAAAAGATCATCAGACTTCAGAATGTTGAGATTTTCGTTGATATAACATAAGCTGAAAATGTTACTACTATTCACATGTCTGAAGATGATGAGCAACTGTCATCATCTCAGAAAAACATTCAAGAAAACTGTTTCACGTCTTATTTCAATCGCTTCTTGTTTGATAAATTCATGATAAATGACTATTTTCATCAAATGTTTAAAAAACAATATTGTATCATTTTGATTCTAGACAACATCATATCAAAAATCTGATATAGAGATGAAGTGCTGTTCAAGATTAATATGACTCTTTATTCAAATATCATTCTTACAACTGCTGTGTTGAATATCTTCTGCAACATCGCTGCATCTATTATGTTCATTAATGTCAACAGCAAAATCAACATGATTGATGTCATCAAATTCAAACAGAATGATATTGAAGTCAAGATAGAATTCAATCTCATTGTAGACTACATCAAGACAGAAATTTTGTTAATTGACATTCTTCTTCTCATCTCATATTCGACACAGATAGCTCTACTCAAAAAGAAATTGATGTCAGATTTGCAGATAAAGAATGTGAAAACATGCATGATAGATGTCTATCAAGAGAAAGAAAAGTCAATGATTATTTTCATGATGATTGAAGATACAAAAATTGAGTTTCAATTTCTTTCTGATCATTTTCTAGTTGAATGCAGTCGCTCAAGAGATTCATTTGTTATTATCGTCAACTAATCAAGTTTACAAGTCAACTATTCTAAGAAACTTCATCTGCTGAACGAGCTAAAAGTCAAATTTGAGACAGTAGAGACATACATTGACTACAACAAATCATCAACAGATCTCGACTTCATGACAATAAAACATTAACTGCATGATGATTTAAACGTTGAAACAGTAATAATCGATGATGTCTCAGAGAAGCAAAATAGTATTACGTCACTCGCAGATAACACGATGAATGACAATGCTTGAAACTCTACATTATCTGAAGAAAGTAAGACAGCTAATGATAATGAATGAGATCATTTGTTTCTTCAAGATGATAGCAATTCAAACTTCAGCTTAAAGAAATCACTCGACAAAAGCATTGAAGTAAATCAATCACAATTTATTTGATAGTAATTGAGTTGTGCTGTTCGCTGAGAGTTTCTGTGAGTGAAAAAGCTAAGATTGACAACTTAAAGCATGAATAAGAGAGAAATAGAGAGAAATAAATCTTGAAACAAGATCAGAATATGTCTGATTTTAGCATGACAATCTCATCAGATACTTGCGTTCTAATTTATTCAGCAATGAACATGAGTTAAAAAGAAATCTGAACAATACATTTGAGATGATGTATCGACTGCTACATATCATTCTAAATCATCGTGAAAACAAAGAAGTTTGCAATGTTCAAATTGTTTGTGATTCATTAAACATCATATTGAACAATTGATCATCGACATGTTAATTCATTTATGACACTAGCGTGAATCTCTTATTTAGCAAGAACGATATTTTCAACTTTATATCACAGTAACGATAATTTCATTGAAAATCGATCATCAAATTCGCAACAGAATTCATAGTTTAAAACAGTATTTTCTGCTTGCTCTACTTAAGTGTGTGCTTTTCTAGCAGATCAATCAATCTACTCACTTTAATGTCACTGCATACTTATGTTGATTCACAAGATTATCTGAATCGCTGCAATGATGCTCTTGATTTATATCTTCATTCTGCAATGTGCTTAATTAAGTCTTCTCGCTCGAAGAATTGAAAGCAACATCATGTGAATAAATGATATATTTCGATCATGATGAATCTTAAGAGTACGTCTAAAAGAACTTCACATACAATGAGTCATACTTCATTGCGAGCAACGTTCATTCAAATGTAGCTTGACTTTAGTCACTGATATTCAACACTTTCGATGATTAATGAGAACTTGACTCACTAATTGCATATAGAGCGTGATCACAAATATGACGCGTCAAACTTCATTTCATCTTGAGCTTTTATCTTAATCTTGTTCATTAAATCTATCAGCTCAACTCTTTGCTCAAAATCAACTCAAACGAGTGACAATGATGAATATGAATAGTGAGTATCACACATTTAAGAGAAACATCACGCTTAAACACGTCAACGATCAGCTAGACGAGAATCAACTCAAATTCAACAATGTAACTCAGATGTGCAATGCTCTTCGAATCAACGCGAAACAAGTTGAACAGATATATGAACAAATCATAGTTTGACTGACTACAAATGAATCTTTCTTGACAGAAATCAAGTCAGTCAGCGAAAACAAAGCATTACAATCGTGCATCAAGTTTTTAAACGACAAATGATCAGATCAATTTGAAGATCTAGAGACTGTTCATATTCATGAAACTTGTAAAAAGCTGATTCAACGAGTTCTCTTCAACATTCGTTGTAACGCTGTTAATGAAAGACACAAGACTCAAAAATTGTCATTACAGACAGCAATATCTTTCACATCTACGACTTTGATGAATTCAGTTTTGAAAGATGAGAACTTCACTGACGCAAGTAACACATGTTCATCGCTCGTAAGATCAGTATCATCAACGTAACATATCTTGAATCGTCAAGAGTCAAATATGAGAGTATTTCAGTTAGCAGCAACGTGAATCGATACTTCAGTAATTAGCTACTGCTCAGTCTATCAGATGATGTCAAAGACAGACAGTTTGAATTCTAACTTCATAATGCAAATATCTTTGAATGAATGAAAGAAGTTGCTAAAGCTAGATCTGAAGCTTGAAGAAGATGCATTTACTATCAAATACACATTTGAGATGAAGAAAGTGATCAATGACAACAGATAATTTCAGCAGACGATGTATGCTTCATGACAGAATGATCAAAGATACGTCACGTTCAAGATAAAGTTGATCGTGCTCACATCTGATATGTACTGTCAAAGTTATAGAAATCATCAAGACATCATTCAATACTAACATTACATCAGATGCTATGCTCAGCTCTGATAATTGCTTGATGAAGTAAAGAGACGAAACGTTATCTGAAGAATCAGTCGTGATGTCATTTATACAAGTTAAAGCTCAATCAGACTTGATTCTCGATACATTTCAGAAAGTTTCAATTATCGATCATCATATCACTCATATAGATAACATAGCTTTGACATCTATCGTGATTACGAGTAAGTTAATGCATGAGTATCAGAGAATATAAATCTCAGCTAAAGATATCTTAAACATTATCACAGAGAATTATAATCATTTTTCGAGCATCAAATCAACAGAGAACTCGCTCAAGAAATTTTCAAATGATATCAATACAGTCGATTATTTTCAAGACTCAAGCATATGAATTAAAAAGTGAATCATCATCAATAACAATAATAATTACAAGAATGTCATTTTGATAGATAGTGATGATGAGAATATTTTGATAAGCAAGCGAGTCAAATTAAAGTCACTAAATCAAAAGAATATCATTGAGTTTTATTATTCTAATTCATCGACAATCAAAGATAAAGTCTGTACAATTTCTTTGAACGCAGATAGTACGTCACAAGATCTGATTAATGATAATTCATCTGAGTCTCTTTCTGAGAATCTCATGAACATCGTATCATGATCTAGCGAAGAAGAGTTATCATCGAATGTGAAAGATTTCATTGATCTCAAAATGCAAATTAATGCTACAATCAATGTAGATAGTCATACAACTGTTGTTAAAAATACACTCATGACAAAACAATCATGAAAATCTACTATCATTTTCTCTGAGAAAAAGATGAACTTGATGAATGTCGATGAAGATGATTTGACTTTTGAGCAAGAGAATTTGACTGTCAACATCGATGTAAACAAGTAAATAAATCATCGACTCTTACAATGATTGCAAGAACTAATGAAGAAATAAGACTTTTGCAAAACATACTCATGAAAGATGTTGAGCATCTGAGCGACTCAGACAGATGAAAAAAAGTGATCAGATTGTTCTTGCATGACGAAAACAAGATTGTCTTCATTGAATGTATTAAGATCAAAGACTTAGTCACAAAGCTATATCTTTATCAAGTCTTCAACATATTCGTAATGATTGAGATGAAGATGTGACAAAATGATGAGTATCTAGCAGATGAAATGAGACTCGAAAAGACATGTAATTCGAACATGTCGTGAAAATTACTCTACTAACAAAGAATTAAGATCTTGATATTTCTTGATCTAGTTGCTTTGAATCGATTACTCGTACTTGCACAGATCGAAGTGATTGAATATTGACACAGAGAAAATTTCAGTCATCATCTGCGCAGAGACAGTAAAACTCAATCTCAACTAGCAAACATTAAGTGTCTCTTCAATATCTCGAGTAAATGAGAAATTCAATGTTCATGCGTTGATAACAGCTTATTCGCACTAATCGTTTCTATCAAGAATTTCAATCTCATATACGTGTTTTCAATCTTGCTTTCTCAATGAATATTTCAAATGCAAGAGCATCTAAATCTACATGATGATGAAATGAACTGAAAAATTCGCTTTGCATACAAAGAAATCTCACTTCAAAAGAAGATTCATGAGCTGAAGTTATAGAAGAATGACAGATCAGAATTTTACAAATACAATGATCAGAAAAAACACTTTATAGATGATAATAGACTGATCTGCGTCATCATCATACAATCATTCTCAAAACATCTCGATAAATTATGAACAGATTACAATGTAACATTTAACATCAAGAGAGAAAAGTTTTTCATTAAGACATTCAAAGATTGAAGATCTCTGAACTCTTGAAACAGAGTGACTTGTGATGAAGCTTACAATGAAGTGAAACGAACTTCATTTACAATCAAGAAATTCACAGACTTGAATGCAAAAACTCATCAATGAATAATAACTGAGACTTTAATGAAGCAAAGTTTGATTTAAATGATTTATTGACTGAATAGTATTGAGAACTGAATGCAGTTAAACACAAACATTGAGTGAAAAGCACAAGATAGACATCGCAAAAAGCTGAAAAAATACACGTTTTCACTGATCATAGCATTAGACAAGTTTCACGAGACAATTATCAATAAATCAATTGAGAATTATGAACAGATAAAGACTCATATTGACAAGATGATTGACTTCATGAGCACAGTCAGCTTAATGCGAATCTGCGAACACTCAACTTTCATTGATGATGAATCTTTAATCAATGTATCATCTACGATGCATATAAAGATAACTGTACAATTATCTTCACAGTATGATACAGTCATCAACAAAAGCATGAATGTACATAAGAAAGCGATGAAGCGAATATATGAAAATAAATTGACAGCATGAAAGCGACACAACGAACTAGATGAGAAGTCAAAAGTCGAAATTCAAGAATATTTAGCAAGAGTTAGAATACTGCGAATGCTCAGCTCTTTTTCTTGACTTTCGCAACTGAAGACAATGAAGCATCTTTTCTTAATCAATGAATACAGCAAAGAGCAAAGATGAATCAAAATAAACTCAACAACTCTGTATAAAATGATTGATAATTTCGCAAACTCATTTCAACGTCACATAAGAAAGATTTGCGATCACAGTCATTGCTCTAAGATAGCGACAATTGACAAGCTCATCAAGAAGTAAGATTTCAAGAAGAAGATAATGTTCTGTTCAATGAGTTCAGTGCAAGCAGAAATACTTTATCATGTAAGTGATCATGTTATATGCTGCGTTGCTTGCTTAGCAACGTGATAATGAATGTGACAAGAATACTTTACATTATCGATGTTAACTTCAAGTGTAAAGTATTTCACAATCATGAAGAAAATTCTCTGCGTCTTAATTATGAGCTTTCTAAGAAATAGTCAGCTGCACAAGATCATGAGATTGTTTCAAGAAGAATCTACAATTATATTCAAGTTTATTGCATCGAAAATCGAGTCATCTTGATATATCATAGACACAATCTCAGTGATAGAACAAGAACTAACTTTCACTAAGACTTGTTATTTAGTACAATTAAATTTGAAGTGAATGATGAGCACACAGAATCAAGTGAAGAAGAGAATATGATGTATCATACAAACAAGACTCATTGTTACATATAGCATCATATGCATGAGTTTTGACATCAAAAAGTGATTGACAACAGACAGTTTTGTTGATGAAGTTTGTTCAATAAGATGCTTGAGTCTCAAAAGCTAAATGTTCATGATCTTACTTAAGATGATCTCGATGTTGACAAAGAATCTACAACAAAAGATGATGATTTGAACTTCACTTTTGAATGAAACATATTCAATGAAAGAAGCATAGATCATCAGTTGTTTTGAACATATTCAAGATTTAATGAACGCTGACTTAAAATCTGATTTCATCACAATGATTTCAATTTTTCACAGCTATGATATGTTTGACACATCATGTTAGTGCATTACAAGAACTGTCATCAAATGTCATAATTCATAACGTGTGACTTCAAGTAGTGTAAAAAACAGAATTCATCAGCGTAAATTCAAGACACATTAGATCAGTACATAATATTAAGTTCATAAGCTTGTAATATTTGAAGTAATCAACATGCATCATATGCAATCGCAGTCACGTCTTTATTTTCTCTATATTTGCGATCTTGTAAAACTGAAAATCTATTCAATTTTATTGATTTTAGCTGACATTTAACTGATTAGTCAGTTGTTAACTGATTATTAACTGAATTGAGTTGACTTTTTCAGATTCTGTCATTGAGCAAAAAGTTAATTGTCGAACATTTTGTCGATGTTCTATGAAAGTTGAAGAAGTTATCAACTGCTTCTATGCTCATGTTTGAAAACATCATGATTTACTTGAGTTTTTCATGTCTGATCAAGACACACAATTCATCTTTGATGTCTGAAAGCATATGTGTAAAATGCTGAAGATAAACATCAAGTTATTAACGATGTATTACTCTGAAATTGATAATCAAATCGAAAGAATCAATGCTGTCATGAAGCATTATCTTCGAGTCTTCGTCAACTACATGCAGAATGATTGAGCTAAGTAACTTTCTGAAGTCAAATTCATCATCAATAACACATCATCATCAATCACTTTAACATCATTCTTCTTGATCAATTTAAATCAGAACTTACGTTTAAACTTTAAGTTTTCTGAATCTTTGCTTGAGAATCTTATGTTTCAAGCTTGAGACAAGTTAATCAATGTTGAAGAGTTTATCAAGAAGATGAAGAAATTAATTAAGCATCTACATGATGAGATGTTTATAACTCAGATCATTTATGAATTTAATGTTAATTTCTTTCATCGCTCTTGTTTTAAATACTTCGTCAAAGATGAAGTCTGATTGAATGCTTGCAATCTCAGCATCACTCATCTCATTGTCAAGTTAAATGATCATAATGTTGATTTCTTCAAGATCAAGCATGTTTTCAAGAACAATTTTCTAATCATTGAGTTATGTTATGAATGTGTCAGAATTGATTAGAACTAGTCAAGATTTAGTCGAGATCTGATTTAAATCTGACTCAGATTTGACTCAGATATGACTCAGCATCTTTTTTCTTTTCTAGCATCTTCTAATCAGCTTCTATTGTTTTTTAAACAAACACACTTCTTTGTGTTACGAATAGTTAATAAATGTCTATGACAAACACATTTCTTTGTGTCATAAACATCTTTCAAATCAACATTTTTCTTGTGTTTCAACACATCTTCTTTGAGACTAGCGTCGATCTAAGTAACTATTATATAGAGCATGTTCTTCTTGTCTTTTGTATCTTCTTTCTTCTGTATTTTTAAAGTCTTAGTTATAGCTATCTTTATACATCGATCATTTGACGAAATCAGCTAAAACTGACTACAAGCTCATCAAGCTAGCATCAGTCAAAAATATCTGTTTAGTTGAGCTTCTAGCTCACAAGCTTTAATAGTCACTCATCAACAATTAATAACTAGCTACAATCACTTGTAGCTCTTGATGACAGTCATTTGCTTTTTATGCTCAAATAATACAATGCGCAATGTGTGTCATCTGATCAGTGTTCACATTCAGCGCTTGTTATTATCAGTATGTGAAATTTGTAATCTGTGCACATTTCTTGACAAATACTTATCACGTCATTATTTCATGCTAGGTAAATTGAGATATTTTATTCAGATTTACCTCGTTGTTGCATTGAAACATCATGTCGTGCACTGCTCAAAAGTTTTAGTTTCTTGAAGACAAGC
>JAABUH010001868.1_pt1 | contig 21751 bp, 17 predicted proteins | sample 5559121 | NCBI WGS metagenome assembly JAABUH01 (sample SAMN10711871, study PRJNA513364) | rock metagenome | isolation source: Antarctica rocks | place: Antarctica: Victoria Land, Battleship Promontory nord | collected 2015-12-28
TCACGGCACCCACCGCCCCTCGACGTGGGCGACCCTCCGCGCGCGGGCGCGTCCTCCCGTTCTCGCCTCCCGCCGTACCACCCGAGAGGTCCGCCGCATGATCACGCTTGCGTGTGGCTATACCTAAACTGGTGCTCACGTGTACTAAGCTTGAAAGCACAAAGGTGAAAGCAATTGTCACGTGTAGCTTCACTTAACCAAACCAAATGGCTAGTCTATGAAGGGAATAGAGTATGCAAACAATAACTATCGGCTCGGTGTGGAACGCTTACCGTTGGGCTTCAGGGCTATATCGACTAGCTAATACTTGGACCGAGAAATTTAGCTTGACTCAATTTCTCATCAAGTTTGTGCTGAGTCGTCGTGTTTCTAAACAATCCTCTAAGAATGACACGGCTCTCACGTTACAAGGAATTACGTACATTGTAGGCTTACAGAGCACGGAAATATACACGATCCAAGAACTTTACACCGATCGCGACTACGATCAAATAAACGACTTCATTCCTAAATACGGCTGGACCGTTCTCGATATTGGAGCTAATGTTGGCATGTTCGCCATGAAACAAGCATATTGTGGAGCGTATGTGTATGCCTTCGAACCTAATCAGGATTGCTACCGGCGACTGTCACGAGCGATTGTTGAGAATAAGCTGGGAAGCAACATCAGCGCCCTAAACTACGCTGTCGGCACCGCGCCTGGCACAGGAAGAATGCGTTTACGTGATGGACAGACGACGGCTGGATCTGTTGTGGCAACCACTAGCCACGATGCTACTCAAGATCTGACCGTCAAAATTACTTCGTTAGATCTTATGATTCCCGCCCTGACAGTAACACATATCGATCTCCTGAAGATAGACGTGGAAGGCGCGGAGGTCGAGGTATTGCTTGGAGCATCGCACACGCTGAAATTAGTGGATCGAATTATTCTGGAGTATCATTCAGCAGAGTTATTGCAACAGGTTAGCGCCACCCTAGATGACCATGGGTTCATACAAGCACTGCAGGTAGATAGGGACTCTAAAGCATGCGTAGGTGTACTCTACGCAAAGCGGACAGTACGACCATCATAATTATCCATGCGTACGGAACCGAGAAAAGAGTTGGAGCAGTCAAATAAATGTATCGATAGTACTATTGAGTCACGGTTGTTCACGTGCCTTTGGGTGTCATGAACGCCCACTGCATGACTTCGGGGCGAAATTCAGTGACGGCAATATGCTGGTCCGCCGTGTTGAAGGCGGAAAGCGCCGGATAGTCTTTTGGATCGCGGTGGTCACTGTCTATCAGCATGATGTCATGTGTCGCGACAAAGCGCCCCAGGACTATTTGTGAGATGCTCCGGTCGATGAAGTCGTGCAACTCCACCAATATATCAGCAGTGCGCAAAGCTGGCGCCAGTTCCGGCTGAAGCAGATATGCCTCATACCCTTCGCAATCGCAGACGACCAGCGTTCTTTTTCCTGCCAGAGCACGCAACCGCTCGACATCACACTCCCCACCGACGAACACACGGTCGGCAACGCCATTGGTATGCGCCATGTCCATGCACCGGTGTTGAGCCAGGGGGTCCGTATCAAAGGCATAGACAGGGGTGTCTGGAAAATGCAGAGCTAGTCCGACAGCATAGTAGCCCTCGGCGCACCCGATGTCGATGATAGTGTCGTAGGTAGTGTTGAGCGCGCAGGCGATAACACCGTGCAATTCAGCCTCGTAGCAGCCCAACAACTTCGGTATCAAGGCGCTACCCACCGCTTGTGGTATGTAGGCCATGCCGATAAACGGACCCCCCTGAACAACCAAGCCATGCTGTGCAATTAGACAGCGCGCCAGATGTTCATACCTTAATCTCAAATTATATAGCGATAACGACCCCAGGAAGTAGCCTAATCCCGGCGAAACGCCATAGACCAGACGTTTGAGGATTACTGTTGAACGATGGATCATTGAGCGACCTCGACTTTCGCGAACTCATGAAATCGATACCGTTGTATCCGCTTGCATCCCGAAGATACTTAGATGCCGCAGAATCTCTTGATCTCACTAGCTATGCTAGCAGATCGCGATTTTTGTTAAGACGGCATGGTTCCCGAGGTCAGTGTTTGCGTATACTTCTGAGTGTTGGGGCGCTCATTGTACGACGAGTATTTAGACAGACAAGGCCGGATGTCCAAGTGGATGTATGCGTATAACAGTGCTTAGCCGCTATAATGGCCAATCGAATCGTGGTGTCGAAACGTGGGCGCTGAATCTCTGCCAGCATCTGCAAGGACTCGGCCACACGTGCCTTCTCATCCAGGGCGGGGCAACTATGCCACCAGAAGCATCATTTCATACGATTGCGCTGAACATGCCGGTCCATAGCAGCGTTGACAGGTTGGGGGGGGTGGCCGGCAATATCCTGGCTCGTTGCCATCTCACGTCGTCCGAGCGCGACCTAGCGTGTTTCTCGTTGCGGGCACTCCCACATATGCTTGCCTACCGGCCCGACATCATCATGCTGGCCAATCACTTCTGGCCTGTCGTTGCTGCGAAGGCAGGTCGGCTGTTCGGCGGACAGGGCCGTATTGTCATCACAAGCCAGGTGGGCTGGTGGTATGTAACCCAAGACGATCTTCGACTTGGGATCGACGGCTTTGTGGCCATACAGCCACAAACCTACGAAAGCGCGGTACAATTCAGCCGTGGGAAAACACCCGTACGGTTGATCCCCAACGGCGTCGATATCGAGCGATTCGCCTGTGGACCCCTCGCGGACATCCCTCTCGTCAGGCCGGTCGTCATCATGGTCGCGGCGCTGGTCGATTACAAACGGGTGCACCTGGCTGTGCGTGCCGTGGCACAAGCAGGCATGAGTCTGTTACTGCTTGGCGACGGTCCCAACGCCACAGACGTGCTAAGTCTTGCCCATACTCTGCTCGGCCCACGACGATTTTTACATCTATCTGATGTGGCGCACAATGAGGTTGCGGACTACTACCGCGCGGCCGATGTCTTCACCCTTTCGTCTACCGCAGCCGAAGGTTTTGGCATCGCCATCATCGAAGCGATGGCGGCAGGATTACCTGTTGTCGTCAACGACGACCCCGTACGCCGCTGGATCGCTGGGCAGCGCGGCTTGTTTGTCGACCCGGAAGACACGGATAGCTACGCTCAAGCTCTACTGTCAGCCGTGAGCAGGGGTAAGATATCGCCGGCGAATTGCGATCTTTCACGGTTTGATTGGCAGACTGTCGCTCGTCAACACGCCGAGTTTTTTGAGCAACTCCGCGTATAGTATCACGCGTGGACGCGCTGGCTGACCATTAGGCGTCGTGCGGCGCATGTGCCTGCAGACTACGCGTTGAGATTGGGGATATACTGTTCTGAAGCATTTGGACGGCGTGCGGTGGACCCTCACGTTATAGCCGACATTTCTGGCGCTAATTAGACCGCTCTGGGATACTATCCGCGAGGTCGTTCTAATTGACAGCGGATATCGTAGCCAGGCGTCGGTAGCAACGAAATCGAATGTAGAGGCTTGGTTTCGCGCCACAACCTCTATTTTCCAATAAAACACAAGGGGTAATCTTGAAACACAAGACTTCTGCTTCCACTATAACAAAGGTTCGTCTTCTTATCGCGGTAGGTGTTATCGCCGGCATTACCGACACAAGTTCTGTTCATGCTGCCCGTAATCGAGCAGGGGGGACATCTGGGGCAGCTTTACTAGACCAGGCACCGGCGACGACTGCCGTTGGGCCGACGGCAGACGGGAGTTCCGACGCGCTCGGCGTGGGCACCGACCGCGCCCTCTATCGCCTCCACTACGCTCCCCAGACCGGCTGGGGCACCTGGAAGCGCCTCGGCGGTATCCTCACCGCCCCCCCCGTCCTCGCCCCCCTGGCCGGCGGCTCCCTCGACGCGCTCGGCGTGGGCACCGACCGCGCCCTCTATCGCCTCCACTACGCTCCCCAGACCGGCTGGGGCACCTGGAAGCGCCTCGGCGGTATCCTCACCGCCCCCCCCGCCGTCACCACGAAAGCAAGCTAAACGATCGTCGGCGTCACTGCGCTCTCACACATCCTCAACATCGCAGAAACCTTGAGGTGGCTACGCAGGACACAGCTCAAATGGACTTAACAGTGTTGCGCCTCTAACAGGCGCAACACTGTTAGACTTTGCCAAACACGCTGAACTATCAGGCAGCCCTCACCGTATCGCGTATAGATACTCAGGGTAGTCTGAGCGGTAGCATCTGAATATCATCAGGTCGCCGGCGTAGCCCGAGGCGCGCGCGGCGGCGAAGACCTCGTCGTGCAGCCAGGCCTTCTTGCCGACTCACTATGAGTCCCCGACGTCCAGAGCCCCATCACCCTCCCCACACCAGTACACATGCAGCGCCTGCCCACGCGATCCGGAGGGGAAGCGCGCAGACCAAGCAATTCTCCTTACTCCTGACCCTTGCCCATCTGGAAACAGCTGTGACGTGTGATGAATGCACGCGGGACATGCAATAACACTAGTCAGACAGGGCGAGTGACGATCCAGCCATCACCACGCCACATCCCTCTGCGCCTGCGTTATTAAGCACGGTAGATCTGTAGGATAGTCCGCGCGGTCGCCCTCCACGAGAAGGCGGCGGCGCGACGCAGGCCCTGCGCGCTGAGCCGCGCTCGCATGTCAGCGTTTTCCAGCACGGCGGCGATGGCGCGGGCGAGGGCGTCAGGGTCGAGGGGGTCGACGGTGAGGGCGGCGTCGCCGACGACTTCGGGGAACGACGAGGTGTTCGAGCAGACGACGGGCGTGCCGCAGGCCATCGCTTCCAGCGGCGGCAGCCCGAAACCCTCGAAGATGCTGGGGTAGACGAACAACTCGGCGGCGTTGTACAACGCCACGAGGTCGGCGTCGGGCACGTAGCCGGTGAAGACTAACTCGTCCGCATAGCCTGATTCTCGTGCGGCGGCGAATACCTCATCGTGCAGCCAGGCCCGCTTGCCGACCAGCACCAGCTTGTGTCTAGTAGCGCCGGCGCGCCTTAGCGCCACGTAGGCCTCGATCAAGGTCTTGAGGTTCTTGCGCGGCTGTAGGTTGCCCACGCTCAAGATAAACTGCTCCCCGGTGTTGTAGCGCGCGCGCACGCCGACCAGCCGCCCCTCGTCGTGGATCGGCCGGAACATGGGGTCGGCGGCCAGATAGGTGACGACGACTTTCTCCGGCGGGACGTTGTAGCGCCACACGATGTCTCTTTTGGAGTACTCGGAGAGCGTGAGCACGGCCGACGCCCGCCGAATCGTCAACGGGACCAGCGCCCGGAAGCGCGCGACCTCGCCCGGCGCGAAGAAGCGCGGGTAGCGCTCGTAGGCGATGTCGTGCACGCTAACGACGATCCGCGCGGGGCACACGGGCGGCGCGACGTACTGCACGTGCACGACGTCGATCCGCGCGCGCGCCAGCGCCAGCGGGAACGACAGCGGGATGCGCACGAGCGGGTTGCGCGGGCGCACCACGACCCGCCGCATGCGCTCCGCCCCCGCGATGGGCTCCGCCGCGGACTCGTGCGGGCCCCGCGGGCTCAGGAACAAGGTGTAGTCGCCACCCGGGGCCTCCTCGCCGAGCGCGCGGATGACGTTGCGGATGTAGGTCTCGTTGCCGCCCAACCGGCTGCCCAGGGCGTGCGCATCGATGCCGACCTTTATCCTGTCGCTCATGCCGCGGCCGGCTCCTCGCGCGCCGCGCGTTCCTCCCGGACCTGGGCTGTAGCGCGCACGGCGGCGACGCCGAGGGCAAGCACCGCCCAGGGGTAGCCGAGATTGAGTCCGGGCGTGAGTTGGAAGGCGACCAGCAGGGCGGTGACGGCCGCGATCAGGCCGGCCAGCGCGGCCCGCGTCTCGCCCGGCGGGGCGCGACGCAACGCCCCAACACCCTGGGCGTAGAAGGCGCCGAAGAGCCACACGAGCGCCAGCAGCCCCAGGATACCGGTGTCGTGCAACGTCAGCAGGGTCAGGTTGGGCAGCCACGCGGCGCTCGTCGAAACGTCGCCGGAGAGCTTGTAGGCGAAGCTGCCTGGACCCAGCCCGAGCAGCGGGTGGCCCTGCCACTCGGCCAGGGCTTCGCGGTAGAGTAGCACGCGCCCGTAGCCGGAGCCGGAGCCGAAGTTGAGCAGGCCTTGCGCGCGCGCGCCGAGGGCGCCGGTCACGCTCGCCGGCAGCACGGTGAGCCCGACGCCGACGACGAGGCCGACGGCGAGCAGGCCTCCGGCGAGACGCAGGAGCAGGCGCGAGCGCCGTCCGCCCCCGCCCCCGCCCCGTCCCAGCCGCAGGAGCGCGAACAGCACGACGGCCCCGACGGCCGTGGCGCCCCAGGCCGAGCGCGTGCCGCTGACGAGCAGCCCCACGGCCGTGGCAGCGAGCACGAGATAGAGCAGGCCCTTGCGGCGCACGCCTTCCTCGGCGACGAGGGCCAGGGCGATGAGAAAGGCGGCGCTCATGTAGCTGCCGAAGATGTTGCCTTCGTAGAGCGTACCGTAGACGAGCGGCGCGTTGTTACTGTTGGGGTCGAGCTGCACGCCGGGGACCGTGGCGTGCACGCCGAGGTAGAGCGCGAAGGCGAGCAGGCCGACCACGGCCTCGACCGCGGCCACGCCCAGCCACAGCCGCACGCCGAACAGCAGCCGCGCCGGCGTGTCCAGGGACACGACGAGCGCCGCGTAGAGGATCGCGAGGTCGAGCGTGATGAGGTCGAGGCTGAGGCCGCGCGCCCCGTCGGCCGCGGTGAGCGTGGCGAGCATGTTGGCGCCGAGGTAGGCCAGCAGCGGGAGCAATAGGGGGAGGGGGAGGGGGAGCGAGGCTCTCACCCCCCAAACCTCTCTCCCTAACCCCGCGTAAGAGGGAGTCGCCGCTGCCTGGCCCTGAAGAAAAGGGGCAAGGAAGGGGGCAGGGACGGACTCTGAAGGGTCTGCAGAGGCTTGACGACCAGACAGACCTTTTAAGGTCCGTCCCTGCCATGCGCTTTCAAGCGCAGGCCTACGGCGTCGGGGGGTACTAGCCGCCCTCGGCCTCAGCACTGCGCGCAGGACGAGCGCGGCGGCCAGCGCCAGCGCGGCCAGTTCATCGGGGCGGACGTTGGGTCCGCCCACCGACACGGCGAAGCGGTCGAGCGCGCACGCGACGATCAGCGCGACGACGCCAGCGGCCGGCCACAGGGCGCAGACGCCGACGAAGAGCGGGGCGAGCACGGCGAAGGCCGGAGCCCCCAGTACCCCGGCGACGATGCCCAGGACGAGCGCGAGGAGGAGGGCAAGGGTTGCTCCTCTGTTCATGCTCATACCCGCCCTCCGCGCGCCCCGCGCGCCCCGCGCGCCCCGCGCGCCCCGATAACTCGCTTTCCTCCTCGCCCCCCCCCGCCCCCCTCCGGGGGGAGCCCGGGGAGATGCCTCCCCCCGGACCCCCGCCAAACACACGCCGTGGAGGCAACAGGGGTCGGCCCGGCAATAGGGGTCAATCTGATGTGGTTCAACAGTGATCGGACTGATGTAGTTGGTGTAACAACTAGTCCGTCGCCATGTGGAGCCCATTGCGACGTATAGGTACGTATGGCGGGGGTCCGGGGGAAGGCATCTCCCCGGGCTCCCCCGGAGGGGGCGGGGGGGGCGAGGAGGAGAACCCCCGCCCGGGCGGGGGGGGCGAGGAGGAGAACCCACGCCCGGGCGAGAGGGGCGAGGAGGAGAACCCGCGCCCGGGCGAGAGGGGCGAGGGGGGCGAAGAGATGCCCGCCAGCATAGTTTAGCTCGACCGCGCTGACGGCCGAGACGCCGGTGCCAGGGTTGCGCAACTCGAGCACGATGTCGTCGCTAAGTCCGCGCGGCAGCGCCACGACGACGCTACGCCAACTCAGGCTCCTCGCGCGGGGCCGGAGCCTAGCCACTGAGACCCCGTCGGCGACGACATCGAGGTCGCGCCCGAGCAGGTCGAGCACGGTCAGCTTCAGCACGCGCGGCCGCGTCGCGGGCAGACGCAGTCGCACGATCTGACGCCCTCCCAGGCCGATCTGCGCGAAATCGGGGGAGGTGGGGCTGAGGGCGCCGCCGGGGGTGTCGTGGAAAGCCACGCGCCGCGGCAGGCGCGTCGCGCGGTAGTGGTAGAGCGTGGCGGGGAATTCACCCTGCGGGTAGGTGAAACGGTTGTCGTAGACGGTGATGGGGTCGAGTCCGCCCCTGGCCCAGGCCGCGCGCGGCACAGCGGTGTAGGCGCGGCGTAGGTAAGGGAGGTCGGGCGAGTGCGCGCCGACGAGGATGTACCAGACGTCGCGGCCCCCGGCGGCCAGCGCGGGGAGGGCGTAGCTACCGGGGGGTACCAGCGAGACATCGGTAGAGCCCTTGAAGCACCAGTCCATCAGGCCGCCCGTGTACGAGTTGCCGGTGATGGCGTCGCCGAGCCCGGCGCTACGGTGCAGGTAGGCGCAGATGGCGCTCCAGTCGTTGACTTTCTCGACCCCGTAGGCCCGCCAGGCCGGCGTGAAGGTGACCGCGGCCACCACGGCCACCGCCCCCGCCGTGAGCGCCGCGCGGAGGGACGCGCCGGGGCGCCCATAGTCGTGTTCCGCCTTATGTAAACGCGCAGACGGCCACGGTAGGAGCGTCGCGGCGCCCCCGGCCAGGCTGACCAGGCCGTGGGCGACGAGGAGCAGGTAGACCGGCTGCATAAAAAGAACATAGCGCGGGATGAACATGTGGTGGGGATGGGCCAGCCACAGCGCAGCCAGGGGCAGGACCAGCCAGGCCAGTGCGATCCCCACAAAGGGGCTGCGCCGGTAAGCCAGCGCGCCCAGCCCGACAGAGAACAGTGCGACGGTCAGGAGTAGGGGCCATCCCCGGCCGGAGCCGAACAGGCCGAGCAGGTCGACGACCGCGCCGGGCGTGAGGCGGATCGGCGTGTCGCCGCCGTCGACGGGTCCGCCCTGAACGATGTAGCGCGCCACCCCGGCGAACAGGGGGAAGGCTGCGGCCAGGGCGACAGCGGCGCCGCCGACGATGCCTCCGGCCACCCGGGGCAGGCGCCCGTGGGCCGCCTGGTCGGTCTGGTCGGTCTGGTCGGTCGCTCCGTCCGCACGACGCGCATGACGCGCGCGCGGCCAGGACAGGGCGACCCACGCGAGGCCGGCGACGACTTCGACGAACAATGGGAACAGGGCGAAGAGGTGGTTGTACAGGTTGAGGATAGTCGCCACGGTGAACCCCAGGACGACCCAGGGCGCCGGCCGCCGCAGCAGGCGCTCGAAAAAGAGGAGCGTGAGCAGAGAGTAACAGGCCAGGGCGGCGTAGGGCCGGGCATCCTGGGCGTACCACACATGGTATGGGGCGACGGCGAGCAAGAGGGCGGCGGCCAGCCCGGTCGCGCGCCTGCACAGGCGCCGGCCCAGCAGGTAGAGCAGGGCGACGGTCGCCGCGCCGAGCAGCGCCGAGGGCAGCCGCACCCAGAAAGGGTCGGAATTGAACGTAGTGGCAAGTTGCACCAGCAGGAAGCTCAGGGGCAGGTCGGGCGGGGCGCTGAATCGCTGGAACGTCTGCGGGAGCGGCTGCTGCTGCGCCCAGGCGACTTGCCATACCTCGTCGCCCCACAGGCCCCTGGCGCCCAGACGGTAGAAGGCTGTCGCCACGCCGGCGCACAGGGCCAGGAGGAGCGACCAGTGCGCCCGCGCGGCAACCACGAGGGTGGGAGCGCGCAGGCCGGCGCCCTCGCGCCCGCCTCGAGCGAGGGGACGGCTAAGCGGCGCTTGCATGGGTATAGATAGAGATACAATTGGCGGCTATCATCGTCCTCTAGCATACCGGATGCTGTTTCACGCCCGCAGCCCGTACAATCGAGAGAGGCAAGGAGAAGAAGATGGGGCGAGTAGAGACATGCTGGCCTCCTCCTACCCCTGCCCCTGCCCCTGCCCCTGCCCCTGCCCCTGCCCCTGCCCCTGCCCCTGCCCCTGCCCCTGCCCCTGCCGCGCCCTCTCTCGCCCCGCTCATGCGGACCCACGGCCGTCCTTTTCGTCATATCACACTCCGTTCGCGCGTGCATTTTTCAACCCCGCCATTTGCCAACAGAGTCATTTTTAAGGCGCACCCCGTGCTCACCCTTGCCGCCTGCCGCCTGCCAACCGCTGGCGTGCAAGGAGAGTGGAGACGGAGAGAATGAGTGGCGCGGTCGGACGATGTGGTTGTGAAGGATTTAAATGCTATGTGTAGTGCCACCCTGGAGAGCCCTCCCCACTCTCCACGCACGGCCGCCAATCCACAAACGCCGACAACCTGCGCCCGTTCTTCGCCGCTGTCGAAGGGCGCGCCCGCCTCGACGGCCTGTTCCCCGCTGACGACGCGCCACCGGCACGCTCTACCGCCGCTGTCGTGCCACAAGAAGAACAGAGGCCGTTATATGCAAAGCAGTCCGCAGAGGCGGGGAGGGGTGAAGGATCGCGCGCGGCAGGGGCGAAAGATTCTTCACCCCGAGTAAACCCAATCGAAATAGAAAACTTCGATGTCGACTCGATACCCCCTACCCCACCTATCCCGCAAACGCGCGTTTCCGCACGACGACCTACAACGAGGGCACCGAGGGGCCGCAGTTCCCTGGCGTGGTCATGCCCGAGGACCAAGACGGCCACGCGTTCGGGGCCGAGATCGCCACTCTGAGCGCCGAGCTGGGCGACGACGCGCCGCGTTCGAGTCTCGGCCGCGCCCGCACTCTGCGCCGCGACGCCGGCGTGTCGCCCGCCCGCTTCCGGCGCCTGCTCGACGAGGCGGCCGCCCGGACGCGCGACCGCCAGGCGAGCATCGTCAAGCGCCAGCGCGACGGCCAGGCCCCTAACGGCATGCCCTACCTGTTCGCCGTTCTGCAGGACCTCTTGCATCCGGCACCGGCGAGAGCTCTGTGCTGGTGCGGCAGCGCTGTACGCGTGCGCGGGAGTGGACCATTGTGCCGGTTGCGGCAAGATGGTCACAAATCATCGCCGTTGCCGCGCGGCCGTGCTACCATGCGGGCCTGGGCGGCACGGAGATGGGGATCATCGTGCGGATCGTGGTGGTGATAGAGAAGGATGTGGGCAGGCGATGGACGACGAGACGGATATGCAGGACCATGGCCCTCGGGGGGGACGACGGGGCCAGTAGACTTTGAATTGATCAAGCGCATCAATCCCTATGGCGCCGAATACTGGAGCGCGCGCGACCTCGCGCCCCTCCTCGGCTATACACAGTGGCGGCGCTTTGAGGGGGCCGTCAAGCGCGCGATGACGTCGGCCGAGCAAGTCGGCGCCGTGGTGGACGACCATTTTGCCAAGGCCGGCAAGATGGTCCCGCTCGGTAGCGGGGCCCAGCGGGAGGTCACCGACTACTTGATCAGCCGCATGGGCGCGTACTTGATCGCCCAGAATGGCGACCCCTCCAAGCGCGAGATCGCGGAGGCGCAGGCGTACTTCGCCGTGTCGACGCGCAAGAACGAGTTGCGCGAGCTCGCCGAGGAGCAGGCCAAGCGCCTCGAGCTGCGCGAGCGCGTCTCGGAGAACAACAAGAAGCTCGCTGAGGCGGCCCACGACGCGGGTGTCCTCTCGCGCAGCTTCGGCGTCTTCCAGAACGCCGGATACCAGGGGTTGTATGGCGGCCTCGACGTCGAGGGCATCAAGGTGCGCAAAGCCATCGGGCCAAAAGAGGATCTGCTCGACCGCATGGCCGCGCCGAGCTCGCGGCGAACGACTTCCGCGTGACATTGACCGAGGAACGCCTGCGCAAGGATGGGATCATCGGCCAGACGCGGGCCATCGACACCCACCGGGAAGTGGGGAAGACCGTGCGCAAAGCGATCGAGGAAACAGGGGTGCGGATGCCCGAAGATCTGCCCGCCGAACCGTCGATCAAACCCCTGCTCGCGGCGAAACGGCGCGGGCGCAAGAAGGTCGCGTCACTGACCGATGGGACCGATGCGGGGGAGCAGCCGACGTAGGAGACGCTGTTCTAAGTCTGGATTTCGCACGGTGATAGAACCTTGCGGTCAACAGTAACACTCGGCGGTGGGCCAGTGCAGACGGCGCAAGAGATCAGCGACGGGTGGTCCGAGATTGGCGAGGCGGCGCAGGGCGGTACCATCCGGGAGGAGTAAGAGCACCACGGCCGCGGTACCATCTGAGAGGAGTAAGAGCACCACGGCCAGCGGCGCCGCCTGCGCCAGCAAGGTCTGGCCGGAGACGGCGAGCCCGGCGCGGCGGGCTTGCAGGTCGAGTAGGGCGAAGAGCAGCAGGGCGACCAGCGTGCTCCAGACCAAGCCCAGCACGCGCTCCTGTTTATGGCGGGAGCAGCGCGTCGAGCGCGCGGCCCAGCCGGTCGTCGTTGCACTGGGCCGCCGTGAGCCCGAGCAGGTCGGGCAAGACCGTCCCCGCCAGCCACCGCTCCACATGCACCAGCGGCTGTGGCGCGAGTAGCCGGTTAAGCACCAGCACCAGGGCGACGCGCCCGAGGTCGATGTCTTCGGGCGCGCCGCCGTCGGGGTAGCAGCGGCGGTTGACCACCGCGCGCAGCCCCAGTTGATCGCAGAGCGGCAGCAGCAGGGGCAGGGCGCCCAACGTGCGCACGAGGGTTTGGTCGAGGGTCGCGTCGAGGGCGGCCACTTGGCCGACCGGCACGAACGGGTGGTGAGGGAGAGACAACGGGTGGAGCGGGCGGGCACGACGCGGCATTGCGGGAGTATCCTTATAGGTATGATAGGTATGGAGAGAGCCGTGAGAGGAGCGGGGATGCATGAGCCGGCACACACCAACTGCTCCCTCTACTTTACCATAACTAACCGTCGCGCCGGCAATGGCAGGTGGAGCAGTCGGTCATTGTGGCCCCGCATCCCCTCTTATCTCCGTGCGAAATCCAGACTAAGCCTGTCTGCAATCGCACTTTTAGCCCGACAAACACAGCCTTGTCCGTAAGGAGCGCTCCGACGCCGGTCGACGTCGCCTCCCAGTGGACCAAGTCGCCGTCATCGAGGGGCTGGCGCTGCGCTGGTCGCGGCCGAGCGTGGCCACCATCCACCGACAGGTCGGCGCTGTCGCGCGCGAACGCGGATGGCCCGTGCCAAGCTACGCGCGTCTATGACATCGTGTGCGCCCTCGACTCTGCCTTGCTGACCCTTGCCCACGCGGGGGCGAAGGCGTACGGGGAGGCCTACGACCTTGTCCTCCGACGCGAAGGGAGAAGATCAGGTGGATGTGCAGATCGGCGGCGATCTGCTCCAGATGGCGCAAGGTGAAATCCGAGCCGTGGTCGGTGTAGAAGCCGCGTGGGAGACCGCACACGGTCAAGCGCCTCATGGGCACCTATCTTGATCAGATGGCCGCGCTGGTGGCCCTCGCCTAGTCTCATTCTTTTTCTGGAGAGCTACAGCTTAGCTGAGGTCTCCGAAGATATAGTACGATGTGAGACACGAGATGTCATACACGTCGATCGCGCCCCCGATGTCGCTGAAGGCGCGGCCACGCCGGTCGTCGACGGCCAATGCGTCGGGCCACGCTGGCTCCGAGAACACAGTATGGATACGCAGCCCGGTCCGGCTGTCCAGCACGGTGATCTGAGAAGGACCCTGCTCCGGCCCGTCGTCAGCCATGACCGCCGGCACGCGCACGACGACCCAGTGCCGCCGCTCGTCCACCCGGTCGACGATCGGATACGTTTCGTTCTCGGCTTGGTCGGCCCCCCGCGGACGCCGGGGATGGGCGGGGTGGGCATTCTCCAGGCGCACGGGTACTGTACGCAAGACGACCCCCGTCCGCATGTCCAGCATGCTGACGTTGGCGTTGTCGCCGTAGCCGATGAACACGCTGTGCCCCGCCTCGTCGACCAGCGCCGCTCGCGGTGATCCTGGGATCGTAACAGTGCGTAAAAGAGAACCGGTGCGCGCGTCGAGCAGGCGCGCGGTTCCGTTGCCCGCGACGAGGACGTGCCCGGTGGACGAGTCCAGCGCCAGCGCCTGCGGGTACGCGCCCACGGTGACCCGCCGCACGATCGCACCGCTCCGCGCGTCGAGCACGACGACGTTCCCCTGGGCGGTGTCCGCAGCGAAGAACACCCGGTTCGACCGCTCGTCCGCGACTGGGGGCGCGGATGGTCCCAGGGGGCCGCGCGACACGGCCACGGTGCGCAAGACCTGGCCCGTGCGCGCATCAAGCACGCTGACCGTGCCGCTCTGCTGGTTGGCCACGAACACGCGCGCCGTCCGCTCATCAAGCGCCGGGGGCAGGGCGACGCGCCCGACCCGCACGCTGCGCAGCAGGACAAGGGTGCGCTCATCGAGCACGTCGACGCGCCCAGCCAGGTACAGGCTTGCCGCATAGGGCTCGTGCAGCACGAAGATACGCCCTGTCGTCCCGTCGACGACCACGGAGAGGGCGTCGTTTACCACGACGGAGGACGCAACGGAAGCCACGGCGGCGGTCGAGATGACCCGGGAGCGCACGATGCGTCCCGTCGCGATGCTATACGTAGCGACAGAGAGGGAGGCGGCGCGCGGGATTGTCTGGCTGGAGACCACTACGGCGAGCCCGCGCCGCCCATCCAGCGCCAGTGCGCCCGTCGGCAGCGTCGTCAGCACCGGCGGCTTGAACGGCTCACGCGGCGAACACACCACTCTCCCGCCGCCCCCACGATCGTTGCGGGCGCGCGGGATCAAGGCGGACGGAGCAAGGCCGGCGACGAAGACAACGGCGGTGAGCCACGACACCACACGCGCGAACGACGTGAGCATATACACACACCAATGATAGCAGACGCGCGGGAGCCGCGACCGACCCGCGGAATCTTTAACAAGACCTTAACGGTCCTTTGACACCCGCTTAACGTCGCGGTGTTACTGTACGTACTGTGGACTCAGCGACCGAGGGCGGCGCGGGCTGTTATGCCACGATGATCGTTCCAGCATCCCCGTCGTCGCTTGCACACATTATCCCCATCGTCACTTGCGCAGGAGGACAACCCATGCACGCTAGACAACGGCGCTTCCGACGCCCTACAAAAGGCTTTCTTGTCGCGGCCGCCCTCACACTAGGAGCGGGCGTCGCGCCCACCGTACACCTGTCCTCGGTAGCGGCAGCCTCCTACGAGGCGACGCGCCCGGCTGCCCCGACCGGCTGCCAACTCGATCCCGTGCACGGCAACATCAAGCATGTCGTTTTTCTCGAGTTCGACAACGTCCATTTCAAGCGTGACCCCGATCGCAACGGCAACACCAACGTGCCGTCCGATCTCGAGCAAATACCCAACCTGCTCAACTTCATCAAAGGCAACGGCACGCTGCTTACCAACCACCACACGCCCCTGATCTCGCATACGTCGGACGACATCGCCTCGTCAGAGTCGGGCCTCTACCCCAGCCACACCGGCGTCGCCACTTCCGCGAACAGCTACAACTACTACGACAATACCGGGACCCCGAACCGCACCTCGGGTTTCAGCTACTGGACGTCCAAGATAGGCGACGGGCAGTACAACTTCACCAGCGCGCCCAACACGAACGCCCCCGCGCCCTGGGTCCCCTATACGCGCGCCGGCTGCAACGTGGGGGCGGTCGCCATGAGCGGGCTTGTGCTCGAGAACAAAGGCGATATTGGTCAAGCCTTCGGCACGGGCTCGCCGCAGTACAACGACCCCGACTATTTTGCCAACCAAATCGGCGTCGCCGTCCATTGCGGCCAGGGGAACACGCTGTGCTCCCCCGCTAACGGCGGGGCTGCCGATGTGCTGCCCAGCGAACGCGGCGGATACTCCGGCTACAACGCTCTTTACGGCAGCAAGCCTGTGGCACAGGCCATCAACAGTGGCGCGCCGCTCAAGGACATCAACGGCAACACCATCGTGGACGACTACAACAACACGCTCACCCCCGGCTTCCCAGGCTTCAGCATCAGCCCACAGTACTCGCTCGGCTACGTCGCGGACATGCTCGAGCACAACATCCCGGTGACCTACGCCTACATCATCAATGCCCACGAGCCCCTCGGCGATAACCCGTATCGGTACGGGCATCCCGAGGACAGCAACCAATACGGTCCGGGCGAGGCGCACTACGTAGACCAACTCAAGCAGTTCAACGACGCCTTTGGCACGTTCTTTACGCGCCTGAAGAACGACGGCATCGACAAGAGCAACACGCTTTTCGTGGTTACGACCGACGAGGAAGATCACCACGTCAGCGAGAATCCCTCGCCCGCGAACTGCGATGGTGTGACCATCCCTTGCACCTATCCTGTCCACGCCCCGACCGCCACGAACCCCTTCACCACCAGCACCGGCGAACTCTCCGTCAACTTCAAGGGGCTTATCCAGGCGGAGCAGGACATCAGCACGCCGGCGACGGTCAATCAGGACGACGCACCCGACCTGTACCTGAACGGCCAGCCCGCCCCGTCGAGCGCGGTGACGCGCAACTACGAGCGCGCCACGGCGGCCTTGACGCTCACCAACCCGTTGTCGTACACGCTCGGCGTCCCTGCCAACGAGCCGTTGATGCAGTACCTGGCCGGGCCCACCGAGCTCAATATCCTGCACATGCTGACCGCCGACCCGTTGCGCACGCCAACCTTCGTCGGCTTCCAGCAGCCCGACTATTACTCGCTCAACTCGTCCGCCTGCGGCGCGAGCAAGGCCCCTTCGGTGTCGTGCGTCGCACAAAACCCGGCGGACAACTGGAACCACGGCAGTGTGCAGCCGCAGATCACCAAGATTTGGCTTGGCCTCGTCGGGCCCGGCGTGAGCAATAGTGGGCAAGACAACACGACGTTCTCGGACCACCCCGACATCAACGCGACGATCGTGGCGCTGACCGGCTTGCGGGATGATTTCACGCCTGACGGGCGCGCCCTCGTCGACGAGTTCACGGCCGACTACCTGCCGGCGTCGTTGCGCGGCAACCCCACGTACCTGGGCAACTTCACCCGGCTGGGCCAGGTGTACAAGGCGCTCAACGCGCCCGTGGGCCCGTTCGCCTTGAATACGCTGTCGAGCGAGACTCTTGCCCTTAAGAGCGGATCGTCGTCCGACGACAGCGCCTACACGGCCAGCGAGAACCGCCTCTCCTACCTGGGGAGCGAGCGCGACCATCTGGTAGGCCGCATAACGAGCATCCTGGAGGGCGTGGCGCTCAAGGGCCAGACCTACGATCAGGGTATCGACAGCGAGGTTCAGGACCTGATAGACCAGGGCCAGACGCTGCTCGCGCAATCTGCCCCGGTCCAGGACGCTAGTGGGGGGGGGGCGCCCACGCCGGAGCTCGGCTCGGGCGAGCTCCTCGCTACTGGCCTCGGCCCGATCGTGGTCGCGCTCCTCTACCGTCGCCGCCAGCGCCGCGCCCGCAACAAGCGCGCGGCGTAACGAGCGCCAGGAGTCAAACAAGAGCGGGGGCGGGAGAGGTGCTCTCCCGCCCCCGCTCTTTGTCTAAAGGCTCCGACCTACCCGCTCACGCCGTGGGCTGTGGGGCCGGAGGCGGAGCGTGTCACGCGCAAGATTGAGCAACAGGGGATCGAGCTATGATGGCGTCCTCGGATCGGCACGTGCGTTTCCATATCAGCATGATCCAGCGACACGAATCGAGGGTCTTTCGTGTCGTATTTTTACCGCATATGCAAGTGTATCGCGGCACAAGAGCTACGTAGGGAAATCGCTGCCCGCCGTGTCTTTATCTATGTAGGGGTAAGGACACGAAAGCAGCAGTCGTAAGTCTAACGGATGGGCACGCGCGTTCATCAGCTACGCGCGCGTCATCGTCCGGCCAATACACAGGGGTAGGACATCCAGGCTAGCACGAGCGAGGGCCGATGGACGCGGTGGCGCTCGGATAGGGTGTGCTAGCTCTCGTGATTATCTGCCCCTCCACGACGCGCTTCAACCAACTTGGTATGCTCACGTTGTAGAGCGTGACGCGGTGCGAAGCCGTCGCCTACTGGCCAGGGCTGGAGATAGTTGGGAGGGCATGACGTGACGATCGCGATCCCTGGCCTGATGAGAAAACGTGTGGATGACAGCCGTTATGCCATCTATAAGCCTGTGCTCGGCTGAGAAACAGTCCTGGATGACGAGGGGAGCCAGCACAGGGGGCGATGCGACAGCAAACTTCCATGGGGAGCGATGGCCAGCGCGACGATACGCCCATAGGGCGCCCGCTTCGCCGACTGGCCCCACGCCGGAGGACGCGCATATCGTCCACCTATCGGCGGGTGCGGCCGCGTATCTGACGTCCGTCGACGGGGGATGGGAGCTGGCCTTGCGCGGAGTTGGGCTGTGCGCGCTCTCGCAACCGAGGAGCGATGGCTGCAGCGCGCCGCAGCGGCGGGGGACTTCGCCGAGACCTGAATTTACCTGTAGGACGTGCCGATGGCGGCGGACGACGACGAGGCGGCGCTGCACATGGGAGCGGGGCGTGTCGACCGTCGGTGTGCAATTAATCGCCTCCGGCCACGCGCTCGTCGACGTCTACATGGCCTTCGACGTGGCCTCGTACGCCAGGCTGTACCGCTCTACACAGGTGACGAGCTCTACCTCGAGGTGGCTCGGCTGCTGCTGCACAACACCAAGGGCATGCTGGCCACGCCCGGCCAGACCCATAACCTGGATCGCTCCGCCGGGGCCGGGGCAGGAGATCATCTCGTGTCGCCATGAGAGGAGGTGGGCCGGAACGGATGATCGGGACGACGAGTATTCGTATCGAACGGCAATAGTTGACGAAGGAGTCGAGAGTTGATCACAGAATCGCGCGCGCGTCGTGACGCCGCGGACACGGACGCGCGCGCAACGCGCGGCCCCAGCCCGACCCAGCGCCCCTGGTCTACCTGGCATACCTGGTCCAGGCTAGTCGCCTTCGCCCTGATCCTGACCCTGGCGCCGCTCGCTGCGCCCGTGCATGCCGCGCGCGCCGCCGCGGGAACCCTAGCGGCCGGGGGAGGGGCGAGCGGCGTCACGTATACGAATCCGATCGCCCTCAACGCCACCGAGGACTGCCCGGACCCCTCGATCATCCACGGGCAAACTCCGGGGGACACCGACTGGTACGTCTACTGCACCAGCGGTCCGCTCAACAAGAACGACCGCGACAGCAAGGGTAACTTCGTCCTGCACCGCATTAAGATGCTCAGCTCGCACGACCTCGTCACATGGACCTACCGGGGCGACGTCCTGGGCAAGTCGACCGACAATCCCTCCACGCGGCCGCCCTGGCTCGCCTCCGACAACACCTGGGCGCCCGACATCCGCTACTTCAACAGCACCTACTACCTCTACTACACGGGACCCGACACCACCGCCGGCGGGAGCGGTATCTTTGTCGTCACCGGCACGACCCCGCTCGGCCCGTGGCACGAGGTATCTACCCCGGTGGTCGAGCCGGAGGTCCCCCCGCACTGCTGCGACACCGGGGCCCCGCGCTGGACCTTCGACTCGGCGCTGGTCACGGATGACAGCGCGCACAAGACCTACATCTTCTACGGCAGCTTCTACGGCGGCGTTTCGGCGCGCCTGCTCTCCGCCGACGGGCTCACCTCCTCCATATCGGAGACCCAGGTGCTGACCGGCCGCACCCCCCTTGCGGACATCGCGATTGCGAACCGCTACGAGGGCGCCTACGTCGTCAAGCACGGCGGCTACTATTACCTGTTCGCCTCGGCCACCAACTGCTGCAACGGCGCGCTCACCTCGTACGGCGTCTTTGCCGGGCGCTCCCAAGATGTGCTCGGCCCCTACGTGGACCGCGAGGGTAACTCGTTCCTGAGCGGGCGGGTCGGCGGCACGCCGGTGGTCCTGCCTAACGGCAACAGCCTCGTCGGCATCGGGCACAACGCGATCTTCACCGACGCGGCAGGCCAGGATTGGTACCTCTCGCACGCTCTCCAGCGCGCCAATTCCACGTTTACCGACGGGGACGGCTCGACTCCCCCGCGGCGCCCGCTGGTGATGGACCCGCTCGATTGGGGGGCCGACGGCTGGCCGGTGGTGCGCGGCGGCCTGGGCGCCTCGGACACGCCGCAGCCGGCGCCTGCCGCGCAGCCCGGTCAGACCGGCGGCTATCCGCCCGTTTTCGCCCAGCCAGAACAACGGGGCGCGGAGATAACGGGGCTCTCGGACGAGTTCGACGGCGCGAGCCTGGGCTCGCGGTGGACCTGGGTGCGCGGGGACCCAACCGTGCCGCTGACCTATACTGTCGGCGGCGGCGCCTTAAACATCGACACGCAGCCGGCCGACCTCCAACCACAGGGTCCCACTCCTCCGCCGCTTGCCTCCGTGCTGACCGAGCCCACGCCGCAAGGTGACTATATCGTGGACACCAAGGTTCACCTGAACCTGGCTCCAGAGGGCTGCTGCCAGAACTACGTGCAAGCCGGATTGGTGATCTACGACGACAACAGCCACTACGTCAAGCTCGTCCATGTGTCGATCTTCGAAACGCGCCAGACCGAGTTCGGCAAGCACGACTCCACCGGCTACGGTAACGGCGTCGTCGGGACGCCCGGCGACGACACCTACCTACGCATCGTCAAGACGACGGGCAGCAACGGCGAGGAGTTGTATCGCGCGTACACCAGCCAGGATGGGACGCATTTCGTGAGCGGCGGCATATGGACCCATGCCCTGGGCTCCGGTACCACGGCGAAGATCGGCCTCGTGTCGATGGGCGGTAGCGGCTATCGGGCTAACTTCGACTACGTCCACGTCTACACCCTAGCCCCCGCGGGCGGAGGTGGGGGTGGTGGCGCGGCGACGCCCGAACTCGGCTCGGGCGAATTGCTCGCCACCGGCCTGCTGTCCATCGCGGGCGTGCTGCTTTATCGACGCCGTCGACGTCGAGGTGAGTAGGAGGGCAGTTGATAGACGTTCACGCGATCGGCGCGCGCGGCCATGAACTCCTTGGTCGCGGGCGCCGTGTGATACCGGACCCCTGTCCTGGATGAGCATGAGCGGCCGGTCGGTCTGCTCCAGGACGGTTGTCAGGAACGCACCATAGGTGGCGGCGGCGAAGCGCGCGGTCTGACCAGGCGAGAATAGGCGTCCAGTGACATAGTCGATGAGATCGAAGACCTTGGACACCTTGCGCTTGCCGCATGTCTTGATGAGCGGCTGCTGTCCGATGGGTGCCCAGGTATAGGAGAGCGAGTCCCACTGCGCGACGCTGACCGCGTCTCCGAAGAGTAACACGGCGCCGCGCTGCCGGGCCAACCGCAAGAGGGCGGGCCACTCCTGCGCGATCCAGACGCGGCGGCGCTCCTCGTCGAGGTGATCCGAGATGAAGCGCGCTTTCTGATAGGAAAAGCCCAGGCTCTGCAACAACGCACACAGAGAAGGGGCGTTGTAGCACACGCCGACCTCGCGCTGGCCCAGATCTTGGAGCATGAGGGCGCTCCAACACCCGCTGGGATAGCCCGCTGCCTGCGGCCCCACCGTCACCAGGGCCCTTAGGCGCGCCCGCTGCGTCGGGGTCAGCTTGCGCGGCCGCCTCGGCGAGGAGCTATAGCGCAGGCTCTCGCACCGGCGAGGAATAAAGGCGCGCAGCCAGGCATAAACGGTGTTCTCGCCCGCCACCACCCGCTCCGCCGCCTCCGCCGCCTCCGCCGCCGTCAAGCCCTCGCCCAGATGCAGCACCGCGCTGTACATGGCCATGTAGAAAGCCCCACTGATGGCCAGCTAATGGTCCCCATTCGTGGAGAACCTGCCGACGGTTCCCCAAGCCCCGCCCACGCGAAGGCCGTGCCGAGACAGGGAGAACTTGTT
>JAABUH010001869.1_pt1 | contig 21749 bp, 16 predicted proteins | sample 5559121 | NCBI WGS metagenome assembly JAABUH01 (sample SAMN10711871, study PRJNA513364) | rock metagenome | isolation source: Antarctica rocks | place: Antarctica: Victoria Land, Battleship Promontory nord | collected 2015-12-28
TGGGCCTTCTGGATGCGCCACGGCGCGGCCTGGCGCTACGCCACTCTCCACAGCCCCAACGGGGCGCCGGTGCGCGCGGCGATCCCCCTGGAACTGGGCGGCGCGCTCGCGCTCCTGGCCCTGTGCGGCCTCTTTATCATGATCGGACGGCGGAAGCGTGCCCTCGACCCGACGCGGGCGAACACGTACGGCGGCGCGCGCTGGCAAACCTGGGACGAGTTGCGGCGGCGGCGGGCCAAGCCAGGCGACCTCGTGTTGGGCACGGCGCGGCGGGGCCTGCGCCGCATCACCGTCGGCATCCCCCAGGCGCTGCTCGTGGAGGGCGTGGCCATCTGCGCACCCAACGGCCTGGGCAAGAGCAACGCCATCTACAAGGGGCAGTTGTTGGAGGCGGACCCCGCCGTGGACTACGTCGCTACCGACCCCAAGGGCGAGCACTGGGCACAGACGGCCGCGGCCATGAGCCGCACGCATGATGTCTTCCGCCTCGACATGCAGACGCCCGCCAACAGCGTGACGTGGGCACCGCTCTCCCTGGAGCGCACGCAGGCGCAGGCCGAGGCGTGGGCCGCCGCCTGGCTCCGCAATACCACGCCGGCGGGCAGCGCCCCGGCCGTGGCCTACTTCGAGCAGGCGCTGATCCTGCTCATCGCCGCCGGCGTCGCCCACGTCCACGCCGTCGCCGCTCATGAGGGGCGCGGCACGGGCACGCTCGGCGACCTGATCGACTTACTGCTCCTGCCCACTATCGAGAAGATTGAGGCGCGCTTGCTCAAGACGCCGGGCGGCATCCCCCCGGCGGCCGGCCAGTTCCTCGGGCTCATCAAGGAGCACAAGGACCTGCGCACCTCGATCCCCTCGGGCCTGGCCCCACGCCTCTCCACGCTCACCGACGCGGCCGTGCGCGCCGTCGTCGGCGGCGCGGGCACGCTCGACCTGGACCGCCTGGGGCGGCGCGGGCGGCGGCCGATCGCGCTCTACATCGTGACGCCCGTGGGCGACCGCACGCTGCGCCCGCTCGTCGGCGGCCTGTTCACCACCCTCTTCCGCGTGCTCATGGACCGCGCGCGCACGCTGCCGGGGGGTGCGCTGGAGCGCGAGGTGCGGTTGTTGTTGGACGAGTTCGGGACGATGGGCGCGGTCCCCGACGCGCCCGACCGCTTCAACGTGCTGCGCCAGGTGCGTGTCTCGCGCGTCCTCTCGTTTCAGATGCGCTCGCAACTGATCGAGGACTACGACGAGACCGGGGCCGAGGCTCTGGTGGAGTCGTGCAACGCGCTGGCCTGGTTGGGCGGGACGCGCGGCAAGGATGCGCAGTGGGCCAGCGAGACGCTCGGCAAGCGCACGGTGCTGGCCTCCAGCGCGGGCGACTCGGCCGCGCCAGGGGGCCTGTTCGGGCGACGGCCCGAGCGCGACAGCCGCTCAGTGAGCGAGGCGGGCGTGCCCCTGCTGTTCCCGGAGGACCTGCACGCCTCCTCCCGTCGGCGCATCATCGTGAGCGTGCGCGAGGCGCGGCCGATGGACCTGCGCACGCGGCCCTTCTACACCGTCCGCGCACTCCGACGCCTCTCGAAGCTCCCCGCCCCGCCCGCCTGCGTCGAACGCGCAGATCCCCCGCCATCCGACCCCACGCCGATCGCCCCCGCAGCCACACAGGCACCCGCACGCGCAGACGCACCGGTAGTCCCCGTGCCCATACCCATGCCTACCCCAACGCGGGAAGCGGCACCCGACGCGGTGTGGGGAGCCACGCCGGCCACGGTGCCCAGCGCGCCCGTACGTGTGATGGCGAAAGCACCGGCTGCGGCCTCAGTGACGACGGCCGCAGCTACACCGACGGTAGCGCCCGCATCCAGCCCGGCGCGGCTGCCGACGGCACCGGTGAAGCACGGGCGCGCCTACGACTGGACGGGGCTCCCATGACCGTACACGCACCGCGCCGGATAGCGCCTTTAAGGGAGGGACAGGGGGTGTTCTCGCGCGCCGCCTTTACGCCAGGGGAGGCCGTGGGCTACAATGCCCATCATGAAGGAGTGCGCCATGTAGCACGATGCGCGGCTGGAGCCGCGGCAAAAGGTAGAGGCCCACCGGGTACGAACCAGTGAGCCTCTACCTTGCCAAGGACGAACTATCTATATTTGCTCGGCGCTGGTGCGACCAATTGGAAAGGGATCACCAGAGCCACCAACCGGAGGCCGTCGCCCGATAGGAGTAGCCAGCTCCGAACCGGGTTGCGGGCCTGCATAGGAGATTTTTATGCTTAAAAGCACGCCCATGCTCTTCCGACAGGATAACGCGGACCCGCGCGTGTGTCAATCGGATACTGCACGTCCCGTGTGGACACGCACGGGACTGGTTGATACGCAGCCCATTATCGCGGCTGTTGTACAGGCCTACAACGATGTCCACCCCCTAACCAACGTGACTCCCGACGCGATCTTTAGCCCGAGCCGCGCGACCGACGTCGCCCAGGCGCGGCACCTCTGCGCCTACCTACTCGTCGAGGACTATCACCTGACCAACATGACGGCCGCCCGGGCGTTGGGGCGCACCGACCACACCACCGTCGTCAACAGCCGCGCGCGGGTCACGGCCGCCCTGGACCATAACCACGCCCTGCGACAAGCCCTCGCCGGCGCGCGGGATATCCTGAGCGGCGGCGTCACGCACGCGCGCCCGCGCCGCCCCCAGGGCATCCGCCGGCCCTTCGCCGGGGCCACGCCCCGCGAGCTAGCCGAGTACCGCTACTGGCGGCTGCGCTCCCTCCGCCCTAACGGCAGCGGGGGCGCGCGATGAGCATGGTCATGATGGACACGGCCCCCGCGGAGACGTGGACCTTCGGGGGCGTCGCCACGCTCAACGGCACGCAGATCCCCGACGCCTACTTCGACGAGGTGATGGCCCCGCTAGGACCCTCGGCGTTCATGGTCCTCATGTATGTGGCGCGCCGCACCTTCGGGTTCAAGCGCCACAGCGACCAGATCAGCCTCGACCAGATCTGCGACGGGATCGTCACCCGGGATGGGCGTCGCCTCGACCACGGGACCGGCCTGGCCAAGTCCACCGTCGTACTCGCCCTCGACCGCCTGGTCGCGTTCGGGCTCATCCGCAAGGAAAAGAACACCGACGCGCGGGGCGGCCAGCTCGCCAACACGTACCGCATCGTGTTCAAAGACGCGTGCGTGGCGGACCCGTCCCCCCTATCCGGGACGCGGCCAGCCCCCGTGCGAGAGGCGGCCACCCCCTCTGTCCGCGAGGCGGACAGCCCCCGTCCGACAACCGTACAGGCCCCTGTCCGCCATTCGGACAGACAACAAACAGTCGAGACAACAAACAGTCCAAGACACACAGATAACTCGAAACGAGGGGGGCGCGTCGAGCGCATAACCTCCTCTCTCGATTCGACCGATTCGCTGACCGTGACGACGGAAAACACCGTGACACAGATACCGGCTGGCCACGTGGTGTCGCCCGTCGGCGAGCGCGTCGCCCGCTTGTCGGCCGAGTTGGGCGACGACGCGCCGCACGCGAGTCAGACGCGGGCGCTGAACATACAGCGTGCGGCCGGCTTGGGCGACGCGGCCGTGCTGCCCCTGCTCGATGAGGCCGCGGCGATCACCCGGTCGCAGGCGTCGGCGATTACGAAGCGGGGCCGCGGCGGCACGATCATCCGCATGCCCTACCTACTCGCTACACTCCGGGGCCTTGCCGAGACGCCCGACGTCTGTCCTGCTACGGACCTGCCGACGGGCAGCGCGTCGGTCAGGCCCTCGGCCCTTGCTGCACGAGACGTGGACGATGCTCCGGCGACCACGGAGGCCGCGGTGGTGTGGCGGGCCGTGCAGGGCGAGGTGCGGCGAGACCTGACGGCGGAGAACTACGCCGCCTGGTTCGCCCCCACGCGAGCCGTCGCGCTGGAAGAGGGCGCGTTGCGGGTCGTGGTGCCAACCCCCTTTCACCGGCAGTGGCTGGAACACAAGCTGCGGGGGTGCGTAGAACGGGCGTTAGGGCACACGGGCTACGCCGCGGTGCGCATCGTGTACGACGTGGCAACATCGGGGGAGGCCTCAGCGGGGGACGACCACGCCGCGTGCGTCGATCCCGTCGATCGCGTTGTGCCCATCCTTCTACCATCCGCCGTCGCCGCGCCGCCCCCGGTCGCCGCTGCGCGGCCACCTATTGCGCCGTCCACCCCTCATCCTCATCCGTGTCCGACCATGGTACCTGTTGCCACGCCGCTCCCGCTGGTGGCGTGCCCCTACTGCCGTGCCGCGCCGTGCCGCTGCCGCTTGGCGGACCACCTGCAGCGCGTGGTCGCGGCGGGGGTGGCGGTGGCCCCCGTGAGAGCCCCGTGATGGGAGGGACCGGGCACGCGTCGCCCCCGCGCGCCGCGTCGACCGCACCGGGTAGGATACGGAGGATGGTATGCGCGTCGTGTCGGTCGTCGCCGGGAGGGGGGCGACACGTGGGCGCACACGAGAGGCCGGTCACCGACCGGGAGGGCGGGATGGAGGACGAGGGCGGTGCGATGGACGTGACGACGGTCGTGGTGATCGACCACCAGCCGCTGTTCCGCGCCGGCGTCCGCCACGCGCTGGAGCGGGACGCGGGCGCGGGCGCGTGTGCGGTCGTGAGCGAGGTGGGGGACGGCGCGACGGGCGTGCAACGCGCTATGGCGTACGAGCCGTCCGTGGTGGTGCTCACGGTCGAGCCTGGCGGGCTCGCCGGGCTGGAGACGATCCGCGCGCTCAAGCGCGCGGTCCCGGGCGTGGCGGTGGTCGTGCTGACCGGCCGCGCGGATGCGGAGACGCTGTTCTACGCCATCCGGTCCGGCGCCGCGGCCTACCTCACCAAGGACGTGGACCCCGCGACGCTCGCCGACGCGGTGCGTCAGGTGGCGCGGGGCCGCTACCTGATCAACGACAGCCTGCTCTCCGCCCCGGCGGCGGCCTCGCGCGTCCTGGACAGTTTCCGCGACCTGGGCACCGGGGCCGACCGCGCGATCGAGCAACTCTACATGCCGATCTCGGCGCGCGAGGTCGAGGTGTTGGAGTGCATCGCGGGGGGCCAGAGCAACAAGGAGATCGCGCGGTCCCTGGGCATCAGCGACCAGACGGTCAAGAATCACATCGGGGCGATCTTGCGCAAGCTGGCGGTGAACGACCGCACGCAGGCCGTGGTCCACGCGTTGCGGCACGGCTGGATCGACGCATGATGATGGCCCCGCGATAAAATGGTGGCCCCGCGATAAAGGGGAGCTCATCGCATGGGAGTAGGACGCGTGTTAAGACGGTCGGCCAGTAGCACCCTCAACGCGCGTCGTGGCACCACGATCGGTCGCCCCCGTCGATCGGCTCGCGTACCATCTTCCCGGCGCCGGGAAGATGGTACCATGCGCTCGAAACATGGTGATCAGCGGTAGGAAGATTCGATGACGCAGGAAGTGGGCAGGAAGATTCGATGACGAAGAAAGTGGACACGCCTGAGGCCGCATCGACCGATGCGCTTGCCGCAGGGAAGACACACCTGATTGACTTCGAGTCGATCAAACATGTCAACCCGTATGGAATGGAATACTGGAGCGCGCGGGAGCTCGCGCCCTTGCTCGGCTACACCAAATGGGAGCGTTTCGAGGGCGCTATCAAGCGCGCCATGACCGCCTGCGCGCAGGTCGGGGGGATCGTAGGCGACCATTTCCCCGCGACCGAGAGGACGGTTCGGCTCGGCTCGGGGGCAGAGCGCGCGCTCAAGGATTACGCCCTCTCTCGCCTCGCCTGCTATCTCATCGCCGAGAATGGTGACCCACGCAAGCGCGAGATCGCCCAGGCGCAGGTCTATTTCGTCGTGTCCACGCGGCAAAACGAGCTGCGGCACCTCGGCGAGCAGCGGGACGAGCGTATCCGCCTGCGCGAGCGCGTGTCGGAGAATAACAAGAAGTTAGCCGAGGCCGCCCATGGGGCGGGCGTCCTCTCGCGCAGCTTCGGCGTCTTCCAGAACGCGGGATACCGCGGGCTCTATGGCGGTCTCGACCTCGGGGCGATAAAGGCCCGTAAAGGGATTGGGGCGCGCGAGGATCTCCTCGATCGGAGCGGTCGGGCGGAGTTGGCGGCCAACGACTTCCGCATCACCCAAACAGAGGAAAGGCTGCGTAAAGAGGGGATCATCGGGCAAACCAAAGCGATGGATACGCATCACGAGGTGGGGCAGACCGTGCGTCGAGCGATCGAAGAGATCGGGGGGACGATGCCGGAGGATCTGCCCCCGGAGCACTCGATCAAGCCTGTGATCGAGGCGCGCCGTCGCAGGCGTAAGAAGATAGACATCCCACAAGAGGCGGTGAGCGAGACAGAGCCCCATCAAGGAAGTCTATTCGACTAATGTAGTGCACGTCGCACCTATCGGCGTGCTCGACGTGGACGGCTTGCACCTGCCCGACACGCCCCTTGTCCCTATCAGAGGTGCCATCCGGCACGTCGGCGACCTTTACAACGGCGCGCGGCGGCACAAGCTCACGCAACTCTGGCTGACCGACGCGTGGGTGCACAGCGTCAAGGCTTTGGAGCAGCGTATCGCGCCGGGTAACGTGCTCAGCGAGGAGCAGGCGGCCGAGGTGAGCGATCGGGTCAAGACCGTGGCCGAGGCGCTAACCGCACGGGATGTGGCGGCGGGGGCTGCGCCGCGCAACTGGTATGGGTCCATTTACCGGGCACTCTACAAGCAGTATAACGTTGCCGGATACCGTCTTATCAGGCAGGAACAGTACGCCGACGTGCTCTCCTGGCTTGGTAATTTCCACGAGGCTGCACGGCCCACGGGGCAACTCGACGACGATGATTAAACGCTCCTCAAAAGAGCGATGAAGCCGCCACAAGGAAAGGGGGAATAGGCCTATGCCGAAGCTGTATACCTACTGCATACCCTACGATGATGGCGCAGCACCGAACCCCTATTGGGGCATATGTACCCTCGTGATCTGCAAGCCAGTGATACGGCGGGCGGCCGAGGTCGGTGATTGGGTTGTCGGCACTGGATCGACTCGCTCGCCAATCGGCGACATCGGCGGGTGCGTGGTCTATGCAATGCGGGTGTCACGGACGATGACGATGAAGGAGTACGATATGTACGCGGTGGAGCATGTGCCCGATAAAGTGCCCCAGTGGCGGCATCGAGACGTGCGACGTCGATTGGGCGATGCGCTCTACGATTACTCAGTTATGGTAAACCCACCGGCACAGCGACCCGGAGTGCATGTCGCTGGAAACGTGGATACGGATCTTGGCGGGCGCAACGCGCTACTATCGGACCACTTCTACTACTTTGGCGACCATCCTGTGCGCCTGCCGCAGGATTTACAGGGTATCGTGCTGCAAGGACAAGGACATCGCTCGAACAGCAACGCGCCGTACGTCGAGCAATTTGTGGAATGGATTGATGGCCTTGGCCACGCGTCGAACACCCTCTTGAGCAAGCCACAGCTGGACCTTTTTGAGAACGAGGGGATGATCCGGACATGTGCGAGCGATTGTGCTAAGGATGACAAAGAGGATGAGAGGATCGGCGAGAGCATCTGTTAGCTGTCTGTCACGGATTCAATGGGCAGGCAGACGCGCTCGCCACGATATGGGCGTGACAAGGTGTGCAGCAATGGTAGGCCAACGCGCGAGCATTCTGCAAGTGAGTGCAAGAACAGGGCCTGGACGTGGGAGCGTGTCGGGTTATGATGTTATCTACAACGAGGATTGGGCACTGCAAATTCTAACGAGGCTCCGCCTCAGACCGACGAGATATATACGACGCAAAAACTTGACTCAATCGCAACAAGTTCGCGTGTTCAAGACATCTAGCGAGGACGCCAGCACGGATTATAACGGCGGCACGAGTACACATGCGCGTGATATTCTCTTGCAGAGGGACACGCGGTAAGGTGATGAGAAGTGGCGGCAATACTGGCGGCAATATGTAGGTATCGTCTAAGGGGAGAAACGTTTCCGATGAGGAACTCTCGCGCTGCGGCTCGACCGGTGACCCTGAAAAGTGCGAGCCGCAATGAGACCGAAGGCGGCTATTTTCAGGGGAGCAAGGAGCGCACGGTGGGCGCACCCAGTTCGAGTATGACGCTGGGGGAACTGCATACCTTTCTTGAGCTAGGGGGCCGCGCGGCCTGTCCCCCTCATGCGGGGATATGGTCAGGAATCCTTGGCCGGGGGTGTGAACGCGTGAAATGCGTGCCGGATCGCCTCATGGATGACGCGCGCTGGATCGCATCATCGTGGGCTGTCCCGACTGCTACCGCTTGCATCCCCTGTAACTCGGATGGGAGGGTAACGGGTGACACGGCAAGCCGGGGTCATGGGAGGCCCAAGGGCAATGCCACTAATGGCGTGGCGATCCTCGGCACCGACGCTACGGGTGAGCGAGCAGTTGTCACTGGACGCAGCGGAGGGACGATTCCTAGCGTTTGTAGAGTAGGCCCGCTGTGAGTATCCCTGTTGTCAGCTTGTTTTCCGGCTGTGGAGGGTTGGATCTCGGCTTCGCGCAGCAGGATTTCGCGTCCGTCCTCGCGTTGGACGTGAACCCTTTCGCTGTCAAGACGTATAACGCCAACCATGGAGAAGGCATTGCTCAAGTGGCGGACCTGTCCAAGGTCGATGGCAAAGACATCATCGCGCTACTTGAGGAGCGAAAGGCCGCGGTGCCCAAAGGCATCATCGGGGGATCGCCCTGCCAGACGTTCTCCGAGGCTAACCGTTACGCGAAGGACGACGACATCCGGCACACGCTACCTGAGAAGTACGCCAGCATATTGAAAACGCTCAACGAACAGTACGATTTAGATTTTTTTGTCTTCGAAAACGTGGAAGGTATCACCTTCAAAGAGCATCGCAAAAACTTCTCCCGTTTCAAAGAGCTGTTCGAGGACGCGGGCTTCGTCCTCTTCGAAGGGCTCCTCGACGCCCAACATTTCGGCGTGCCACAAAGACGCCCGCGTGTGTTCGTCGTGGGCTTCAATAAGCGTCGATACAGGGAATGGATGTTCGAGTTCCCGGTCGGGGACGCGACCACTATCAGTACAGTTGCCGGCGCTATCCGAGGGTTGCCGGAGCCTGTGTTCTTCCAGAGGGGCTTGACACCGGAAGGCATCCCTTACCACCCAAATCACTGGACCATGCGACCCAAATCCAAGAAGTTTGCAGACGGATTTCTTCAAGAGGGGCAGATAAAAGGGAGATCCTTCCGCGTTCTTTCTTGGGATGCCCCGAGTTGGACCGTCGCATACGGGAACCGGGAGGTACACGTCCATCCCACGGGGGAGCGCCGGTTGAGCGTGTATGAGGCTATGCTACTGCAAGGGTTCCCGAAACGATATCAACTGTGTGGCAACCTGAGCAGCCAAATAGAACAGGTATCGGATGCAGTACCTCCCCCGCTCGCCGACGCCTTGGCCCACTCAATCCGCCTCTTCCTAGACGGGGACAATCGTGTCCCTCGGATCCAATTACCGTTGATCGAAGGGGATGGTTGGGATGTTCCCGTCGACAAGCCGCTTGCCAGGGATGATCGTGTTACCCGTGCCGGATAGCCAGGGACATTTCCAGGATAGCTTGCTCACCTGGTTCGCACAGGCTAGGCGCGACTTCCCATGGCGCTCGCAGCGGGACCCGTACGCCGTGCTCATCGCCGAGAAGTTGCTCCAACAAACGGCCGCCCGCGATGTCGTCGTCCGGTCTTATGAACATCTCTTGCGCCGTTATCCGACGCCCAAACTCCTCGCCCAAGCGCGCGTGCCCGACATCGAGGACATCATTCGGCCCTTAGGTTTCGCGTACCGGGCGGTAGAGCTCCGCGAGATGGCTCAGTCCTTGGTCGCCCGCCACGGCGGCGAGGTGCCAGCGGACTTGGGTGCGCTGCTGGCGCTTCCCGGCGTTGGCGATTACGCCGCGCGTGCCGTGTTGAGCTTCGCGTTCGGAAAGGATGTTCCCGTCGTGGACACGAATGTCGCGCGTTTCCTGTATCGTCTGTACGGCCTGCTTGGGCCGCAGCCAACCAACCCCGCGCGCAAGAAGAGTTTGATCAACTTGGCCGCTACGCTTGTCCCAACAGGGCGATCGAAGGATTACAACTTGGCGGTCTTAGACCTCTGTGCGGCGGTTTGCAAACCGGGCGTCCCCTTGTGCGCCCTTTGTCCCGTCCGCACCTACTGCATGTACAGCTCGGAGGGCACTCCTGATCGAACTAGCGTGTGATAGCGCGGGGGCAGACACCTCCTGCCGACAACTAACTCTAGCTGCAGGAACACTTAGCATGGATGATGTCGCATCCTATGTGGATGCCATAATGCCATAAGTACTATTGACAAGTATCGCTAGCTGTACCAGAATAGATTACAACTTTGTTGTCTTTCGCTTGATCTGCCTCCGGACCTGCCTCACACGTCCAGTACGTACCCGCTGTGTTGGCCTGAGTACGCTCCCCAGATGGCAAGCAATGGCGCGTGAGTGCGAGTATATGGACGGTTTGTACATGATATGAGCTACTGTGCCCCGCTTTTCTATCTAGACCACGACGCGTACCAGCCTCTTCCATCGTGGGGGCAATTTTTCATTACCTTAGGCGCAGACATATACGAGACTCTTGATCCGGACAGGCGGTTGGTGGTCGCCATCGCCGTGCCTACCAGGGCCTATGCCGCTGTCTTGCTCGCGCTCGGTGTGATTGCTAACGGTAGTGGGGCCGGTAACGACGCGGCACATGTCGACCAGATCTCAGAGCTTGTGATCGATACCCCAGTGTTCTTGTTCAAAGAGCAGACGGACGGAATGCATAGAGCGAAGGGCTTATACAAATGTCAGTGGCCACACAAAAGTCGCCACTGGTGGCCATCGTGCGCCTGCTCGTTAGAGGGCAGATGGGCCAGTTCCTGCTCCCTGAAGAACAAGTTCTCCCTGTCTCAGCACGGCCTTCGCGTGGGCGGGGCTTGGGGAACCGTCGGCAGGTTCTCCACGAATGGGGACCATTAGCTGGCCATCAGTGGGGCTTTCTACATGGCCATGTACAACAAAGGCTGGAGTCTCAAGAATGCCGGCGGGGAAGAGCTCTTTTACATCAAGGTCCAGCTCGACCGAGCAGGCCATGCAAATCGGGAGTTCCCTCTTACGATGTGGCCTTTCATCCAGGTGGCAGCGTTCCCGGTTGAGAGCATGCCAGCGCGGGAGACATGGCGTCAGGTCACCGTCGAGGATCCGTTTACCGCGCTTGCCGTCGGCCGCCGTCACGCTAAAGATCTGGCGATGCGCTCGCGTTTAGAGTGCGTTATTGTCGGTCAGGCGAGCGCGCTAAACCGGGAAATCGTCGATACCCCTTTCGCTGTCCGAGGCCAGGACGACCTATTTGTGGAAGGGCGTCTGCAGGATCTTGTGAGAGCCCGCCGTTTCTCTAGCGGCCTGGAAGCCTTCCGCTCCGATGTCATCGCTACCGATAATTCCGACATGGGCAAGGCCACGGGCAGCCTGTCCCCCCCGCTAGCTATCCTGGACGGTTCGGCCGCCTATCTTAAGTGGCGCCACATGTTCCGGGGATCCAATCGTGTCGTTGTGCTGGACCGGGCCGACCGCGCCTTCGAGGAAGCGGTTCACACGCTCAACGACGAATATACTCTGGAGCGTGACGTCACTCTGGAGGGCGACGGCGACATTGATCTGGGCTTTGAGGCGGTTCCTCCGGGCGTCGACGTGATGGCATTTTGGGAAACAGCACCATGACACCCGTCACACCGGCTGCTACTAATCGCATCTATGCCTGCAACGACGCGTGCTCGCACACGGTGCATTATGCCTGCCACCCGCGGTTCCGCACGTTCTCTATGGCGCTCGCGCAGATTGATCGCGCACTAGGTGAAACCGCTGGCGACGATTTCTGGCGAGACTGGTTGAGGCAACTACGCCGCTATCGCTTTGATGTCTCGGCGGCCCCCTTACCATTCAATCATCCTGCCGCCGTCCTCGAAGCGCAATTGTCGTCACTACAAGCGCGTCTTGTCGAGTGCGACGCCTTATTCCCTGACTTTGGTCAACCTGCACGCGCCCTGATTGAACAACTTCGCGACCTGGTGGCGATGGGAGACAACCCTCTCGTGCAAGTGCTCAGACGCGTGTTTCCGGAGGGGCCGGAGCAGGCAAGCGCGATACTCTTGAAGGAATCGCGGCTGATTCCGGCAACGGAAAGCGTCCTCGAGTTGGACTCGCACCTACGCGGGATGAGCGTCATTAGCGCGCAGCAGCTGCGTGGCGGCACATGTTACAGCAGGCTTGCCGTCATCGGCCGCGCGGGATGGTTCCCCGATTACGTCTTCACGGCTCCGCGTGCCCGGGTCATTGACATTATCCAGTTCGACTGGATTGACGCTCGATGGGAGCCGTCAACTGGTTTTGCCGCTGGCGATAAGGCTGCTATACCTGCCTTTGCACAGGGAGAACCACAACCGGGCGAACCGGCGCGGGAGCAGGACTCAGACACGCTGGACGTCATACCGCCCGTCGACTGGGATGCCATCGTCGCCACGAGTAAGGCCCAGTACAGATCCGAGTTCAAGCAGGAGAAAATTCCGGCGCGTCTGGTCTTGCTCAACGGTGGCTTGGCCGTGTACCTCGACGCCGACGAGCAAGCGACCGTCACGGTCATCGATGCGGATCAGGATGGTGGTGCGGCTGTCAAGCGCGTGCGCGTGCGCCAGCTAGAGTCGGACACCTTCGTCTTGCTGTGTATTGAAGGCGGCGGCGATTATATCGTTCCTGTTGCAGACCGCATTATGGGGGTGCAGGCGGTAGATGTCCGGGCACGGCAAAGTCACTGGAAGGAGTTGCTCGCGGACTATGTGCGGCGTGTTGGCATGCAGGACGCCTGCAGCGCGCTTGAGCGCCGGGGAGCGACCCATGCGAACGAGACCAATGTGCGGAACTGGCAAAACAAGCGAACAATTCGGCCCGAGTATGACGAGGATTTTAACGCGGTCCTCAAGCTAACTGAACTTGGCGCGAGCGCCAGCGACTACCGGCAGGCCATGAAGCTGATCGACAACGCGCATCAACGAGCCGGGCAACGTATCCGTGAATTGCTGTTGGCGCAGGTTGATGGCGCTGATCTCCACGAGCTACACCGGCTTGGCCGGATGGATTTTGAATTGTCTGATGCGGGCAGCGGGAGCCTCACCGCTTTTCGGGTCGAGGATCTATCCCCCGGCGTGTTCCCGGTGCCCCCATCGCTCCTTGGTCATCCGTTTGATAGTGAGGGCACAGCATGGCACGCATGATCCCCGCAGAGGTATATGCCGGGTGTCGCAGTCCTGGTGAGCGCGAGATATTCCACCGCCTCAAAGACGATCCGGAAACGCGGGATTGGATTGTCCTCCACTCCCTCGATATCGCCAGTCACGTCCGGAACATTTCAGGCGAAGTCGACTTTGTCGCCATCATCCCCGCTACAGGAGTGCTGTGCATCGAGGTGAAAGCGTGCACGCGGCTCCGTCGCGAAGGAGGAGCGTGGTACTATGGGTCCAATCCGAAGCCCGATTATCGCGGGCCGTTCAAGCAGGCGTCCGAGGGCATGCACAGCATCCGAGAATGGCTCGTCAAACGGCGGCCTGACCTGTCGCGGGTTCCGTTCTGGTCAGCTGTCATCTTCCCGTACATCCCGTTCGATGCCAAGAGCGATGAGTGGCACCCCTGGCAAGTTATCGATGGCCCGGCCTTCCGCCGCCGCCCGATACATACGTTGCTTATCGAGGTTTTGGAGAGCGCGCGCCGTTTCCTGCGGGACCAGCCGGGTGCGGCCTGGTTCCATCCCGACGCGCGGGAGCCGCGCCTCGAGCAATGTGAGAGCATAGCCGCCATGTTGCGGCCGGAATTCGAGTTTCTTGAAAGCCCGAAGCAGCAAGCGCATGCCCGCGATGAAGAGGTTAAGAGATACACAGCCGAGCAGTTCATGGCACTGGATGCGATGGAAACAAACCCGCGTGTCGTCTTCGCAGGCCCTGCGGGGACCGGCAAGACGTCATTGGCACTCGAAGCAGCGTGGCGCGGGGCATCGAGCGGACGCCGGGTGCTTCTCATCTGTTTCAACCGGCTGCTTGGCCGGTGGCTTGACGACCAGGCTGCTAGCTTGCGGCCACAGGTCGTCACGCGCACGCTTCATAGTCATATGCGCGATGTCGCAGGGATCACGATGGTCGGGCAGGGCAACCGATTTTGGCAGGCTGAACTCCCTGAACGCGCGCTAGAGCGGCTGCTCGAGGAGCCGGATGAGGAACACGTTTTCGACGAGATTATCGTCGACGAAGCACAAGATATCCTCAAGGACAGCTACCTCGATTTCCTCGACCTCAGCCTTCGGGGGGGCTTCGCGTCGGGTCGATGGCGGCTCTTTGGGGACTTTGAGAAGCAGGCGATTTACAATACGGGGAGCCTGTCGCTGGAGGATTTTCTGGCTGTTCGTGGCAACCATGCGCCCGCCTATTCTCTGCGTATCAACTGCCGGAATACGCCGCGCATCGCGGAGTTTGTCCATCTGCTCGGCGGTTTAGCTCCGGGCTATTCACGCATTCTGCGCCCGGATAACAGGCTCGATCCCGACCTCAGCTACTATGCTGACGGCGAGGCGCAACGGCACCTGCTCATAGCATCCCTTGAGGGCTTATATGCCGCCGGATACAAGGGTGAGGACATCGTTATCCTGTCCACGAAAAGTGATGAGACCTGCTGCGCCGCAACCATCAGTACGGCGCCGTGGAAGGATAGGTTGCGCCCGTTCGCGACGAGGAGCGCCGGGCAAGCGGGTTACTGTTCTATCCATGCCTTTAAGGGGATGGAGGCTGGCGCTGTGATCGTCACGGACATTGACCGGATCATGGATGCGGACGCGATGGCCCTCTTCTATGTCGCGATCACACGCGCGTTGCACCGGCTCATCGTGCTCGTGGGTGAGCCGGTAAAAAGGGACGTCATCAAGATTCTGAAGCAGCCCCGCCTGCTGCAAGCGATAGAAGGAGCGTAGCAGGTCATGCCGGATCACATCAAGAATCGGGAAGTCATCGTCAGAAGGCTGCGGGAAGAATTGGTCGGGCCGTCGCCGCAAGGCGAGCCCATTGATTGCGACCGCAAAATCGAGTTCGCTCAGGCCGACAAAGCTTACGGACCCTGGCGCCAAAAGGAATCCGGCGAGGAAATCATCCCGCGCGATACGCCGACTCAGCGCTACGGGGTTGGCGTGCTCTACCCGATTGGCACTCCCGTCAAAAGCGACGCTGACCCGGAACCGCCGCCGGCCAGCTTGCCCGATCCAGATCCTGAGCTGACCCCTGCCGGGATGGGGGATCGGAGCGTCGATCCCCTGACGGAGCAAGCCGCAAAGGATCTCGACGAGCTGGGGCAGAGGGCGGTCGGGGACCGCCACGATCCAGACGACGACGATTTCGATCTATCATCCGCGAATACGTACCGTCCGAGTAGTATGGGCGTGAGCTTCTTGGCGGTTATTCCCGATGGCTCGGTGCTTGTCGTCGACGCATCAGGCGGCCGGTATCGCTCCAAAGATGTCTCCATTGGCGGTCAGAACCGGCCCTGGACGTGGTGGTTGCGCAGCCCGGTGATGATCAAAGAGGAATTCGCCGTCGCCGGGATCGGGGGGGCAGGGATAACGAAGGTCAAGGGGACGCGGGTCGCCCAGGATAACACGGACGGGCTGGATATGCACATCGAAGTGTTTTCCCGCGAAGGCCGCGTTCCCGGCAGCCGCCTGTTGACGGTGTGCCTCGTCAACCGGAGTCCCAGAGGTGGATTGCCGAATGACCACAGCTTGTTCCAGGCCTTTTTCACCGCTCGCATAATCGCTCCTAGCGGCGACCCCTGCGTCTTGCCGTACCCGAAACCCCCGGCTGAGAAGCTTGATGAGGAGGAGGAGTCGCTCGATCTCCTCTACCGCCATGCGCAAACGTTCGCCACCGGCCACGGCTGCGCCGCCGGATGGGATGCCGTGCCGGGTGCGGCGAGGGCGGAGTCGGTGCAGGCTGACTGCTTGCCTGCGTGTGAAACGCCCAGCATCACGCCCGACATCACGCGCACGGAGGGGACGCCCCTAGAAGTGCCGATGGCTAACCTGGCGGGGCTGATGCCCGGCATGGACGGATTCGATGCCCTCGCGGCGGTTGTCACCCTCTACAGCGCGTGGGTCGAGGGCAAGGAACGCGAGATCGCGACGCTCGACGAGGGCTATCGGGCCGCCGCCGGACGGCACACCGAGGAGTGCAAACGATGCGCTACCCGGATGCAGAGCGGGCTTGCGTACCTCAAGGACAACCCACAGGCCCTCCGGGCGTTCCAGCTGGCCAATCATGCCATGCTGCTTCAGCAGCTCAACACACGTCCTGAGGCGCGTCGGGCAGAGTATGATGCGGCGGCACGGCTCTTTACGTTTTCGGAGACCTATGCCGATCCAGAGTCACGTATTGCGACCTCGACAAGAGGAAAGTGGCGGGCTTTCCAGATCGCGTTCCTCCTCATGGCGGTCCAATCCTCGGTTGACGGTGAGGCGCTGGACCGTGACATGGTTGAACTCATCTGGTTTCCTACTGGTGGAGGCAAGACGGAAGCCTATCTCGGCCTTGCCGCGTTCGCGCTGTTCATGCGCAGGCTCGTGGACCCCCAGGATGCCGGGGTCCACGTCCTCATGCGCTACACGCTCAGGCTGCTCACGGCGCAGCAGTTTCAGCGCGCGTCCGGCCTCATCTGCGCGATGGAATCCCTGCGGCGCCGGTATGCCGCAGAGTTGGGCGCGGCCGAGTTCTCGATCGGGATTTGGTTGGGCGGGTCCACGACACCGAATACCCGAAAGGAAGCAGTACAGATCCTGACTAAGCTGCAAAAGGGCGATAAGTATACTCAGAACTTGTTCATACTGGATCGTTGCCCGTGGTGTGGCGCACAACTGGGTCCTATCGGCGCGCCCGAGTACAAGGGGAAGATTCCGAAGGGCGGGCAGCGGGTGCTCGGCTACGAACAGCAGGGCACAACCGTCGTGTTTAAATGCTCGGACAGGCGTCGCTGCCCGTTTGGCCAAGGGTTACCGGTGTATGTCATCGATCAGGATATCTATGAGAAGCGTCCGTCGATGATCATTGGGACCGTGGACAAGTTCGCCATGTTAGCATGGCGCCCGCACGCACGCGCGATGTTCGGCATCGGACCGGACGGCGAGCGGGACTGCTCGCCGCCGGGCCTCATCATCCAGGACGAGTTGCATCTTATCTCGGGACCGCTCGGCTCGATGGTTGGCCTCTATGAGGGGCTTGTCGAAGAACTATGTACAGACCGGCGCGGCGCGTCCCCGGTACGGCCGAAGATTGTCAGTTCCACGGCAACGATCCGGCGCTACGCCGATCAAATCAAGGCGCTGTATGCACGCGATGATGTCGCCTTGTTCCCCCCTCCGGGCCTGGAGGCCAGTGACTCTTTTTTCGCCCGGTACGCGCGGCGGCCTGATGGGACGCTCGAACCAGGGCGCATGTATGTGGGAGTTCATGCACCCGGGTTAGGATCGTTGCAAACGGCGCAGGTTCGCACGTTCTCCGCCCTTCTCCAGGCCCCCATGCCGTTACCCCCGGACGAGCGGGATCCCTGGTGGACCCTTCTGCTCTTCTTCAACAGCCTCCGGGAACTTGGGACCACCGTGTCGCTCTTTCAGTCGGACATCCCGGACTATCTCAAGACCGTACGCAACCGGACCGGTATTGAGCCGGCCGCGGTGCGCCGGTTGTGGCGCGTGGCCGAATTGACCGGGCGGTTGCGAAGTGATGAGGTTCCCGAAGCGCTGGCTAATCTATCGGTGACCTGCACGAGTCCGGGGGCTCATCCTGTCGATGCCTGCCTTGCGTCGAACATTATCGAGGTAGGGATCGACATCGACCGCCTCTCGCTGATGACCGTCGTTGGCCAGCCAAAGACGACATCGCAGTACATCCAGGTCACGGGCCGGGTTGGCCGGCAATGGCAGAAACGTCCCGGACTCGTCGTGACGATCTATGGCGCGTCTAAGCCCCGCGATCGCTCTCATTTCGAGAAGTTCCGCAGTTACCACGAGCGCCTCTACGCGCAAGTCGAACCGACCAGTGTCACGCCGTTCGCGCCACCCGTACTGGATAGGGGACTGCACGCCGTCATGGCCGCGTATGCCCGGCAGAGGGGCGATCCGCACCTAGCATCCAGTCCTGCACCCTATCCAGATAGTTTGGTCGAGCAACTGGAAGCGCTGCTCTTGCCCCGCGTTCAATTCGTCGACAGCACTGAAACGGCGAACTTTGAACACGTCTTCGGCCGGCGCGCGGGAGAGTGGAAGCGCTGGGAGCGCCGGGAATGGTCCGGGAACACCCAGGACGGTGATATCCCGCTCTTGAGAGCGGCAGGAGCCTATGCGACCCGGCAGCAAGCCCAACTGTCGTGGGCGACGCCCCAATCTATGCGCAACGTGGACGCCGAATGCGAGATGCAGATCACCCAGCTCTATCTGTTAGGGGAAGACGCACATGCCTAACGGTCCGGTTCGCCGTGCCCAATTGATCGCGCCATTCGGGACCGGTGCGATGGTCGTCACGAGGAATGGCACGTCCCTCATCACCTGCGGTCTCGATCACTGGTATGCCTTTGACGACGGCAGAGGCGACGCCGATGTCTCAGAGTTTCAACTCGAGGAGTGGCGGCTCCAGCAGGAGCTTGACGTGGATCATTTCCGCCAGCCCCCCGACTATCGTAAGAAGTGGCAGTATGGGGACGGGGACGCCGCGAATACGGGGCTGACAATTCCATTCCTGCGCTTCCCGATGTGGCACTTCTGCCAGAGATGCGGCCACCTCGATCAAAGGGGGCTGACCGAGCGTACGCGGCCCAAGTGCACGGAGTGCGAGACGAAGGGGAAGTACGGACCCATGTTCCAGGTTCCGTTCGTTGCCATGTGTGATGCGGGCCATATTCAGGACTTCCCCTGGTGTGAGTGGGTGCATAAATCCGCCCGTCCCGACTGCAAAGGTCCGCTACGTTTAAAGTCAACAGGGGCGGCGTCTCTCGCTGGACAGAGCGTGACGTGTGACGGCTGCGGCAAGAGGAGAGATCTTTCCCTCATCATGGGTGCGAAGACGGATGGGTCGGAGACAGAGTTAAGCAACAACCTAGATCCCGGCGGGCCGCCGTTTCTCTGTGCCGGTAAGCGGCCATGGCTAGGGACGGACGAGGCGTCATCGTGTGGTCACCCGCTACGCGGCTCCTTGCGCAATGCGTCGAACCTGTATTTCGCGCAAGTGCGGAGCGCGATCTATCTTCCTAGGGGTAACAGTATCGCGCCGTCCGCGTTGGTGGCACGGTTTGAAGAGCCACCGCTATCGACGCTGGTGAAAGTGTGGCTCAGCTCAGGAGAGACGATACAGCCAGCGGATTTGCGCGTCCAGCAGCCCCAGGTGCTCCAGCCGTACTCGGATGCCGAGATCATGGCGGCTATAGCGATCATTCAATTAGGCGGACAAGCGGGCGCGCCGGCCGGAGAGGACGTGACGGATGAAGACGCGCACTCGGCGTTCCGGCGTGCCGAATTCAACGTGCTGCGTGCGCCGCGAGACGAAGAGCATTTGCTCATTAGGCAGCAAGATACGGGCGATTATGAACCCGACATAGCGCGGTACTTCTCGCGCATGATGCTCGTCAACAAGCTGAAGGAGACCCGCGCCCTCGCCGGGTTCACGCGTGCGTACCCTGAAAACGACCAGAGTCTGGAGGACCGCAAGGAGCTGTTATGGCGGGATGTACCGTATGGGAGGAAGAACTGGCTTCCGGCGTATGCTGTGTTTGGTGAAGGCCTGTTCCTGGAGTTTAACGAAGCGCTCCTGCAGGCGTGGGAGAAGCGCAGCGACGTATCCAGCCGGGTACAACCGCTCAAGCAACGCTATGAGCAACTCCAGCAAAATAGGCGTCTGCGCGACCGCCCCCTCACCCCCAGGTTCGTCTTGCTCCACACGTTCGCCCATATCGTGATGAACCGTCTATCTTTTGAGTGCGGCTATAGCTCCGCGGCATTGCGTGAGCGCCTGTATGTGTCGGAAAACCCGGCGGTTCCAATGGCGGGGGTTTTGATCTATACGGCCGCGGGGGATGCGGAAGGCACGATGGGTGGCCTGGTTCGTATGGGGAAACCTAGCTATTTCGAACCGGTCATCCGTCGCGCCCTCGAAGGCGCCCAATGGTGCTCGACCGATCCGGTGTGTATGGAAATCGGGGCTTATGGCGGGCAGGGTCCGGATTCGTGCAATCTGGCCGCCTGCCACAATTGCGCCCTTGTCCCCGAGACGGCGTGCGAAGAATTCAACCGTTTCCTGGATCGCGGTGTTATCACCGGCACTCCAGAAAACAATCACATAGGGTTTTTCGCCGCAGTATCATAACCTTGCCGTAGTCATAGAGCGTTGGGCCATGCCGCGGTTCTGTGGGGTGGGCGTGAAAATAGTCATGCAATTTATGTGGTATGGCGGGAAAAAGGTTACGAGTCCCGTCCAGTATGTACCGTCTCCGCCCACAGCTCATGTGTCATCGGCAGTGCGATCTACCCGCTACGACCGTTAGCCGTCGCACCAGTAACGCAGGAGGTTTCCGTGTCCGTTCGCTTCTCATGGCAACAAGTCGCCCCCGATCTTTTCGCAGTCGTTGATAAGCAACGGTTCCCGGAGTGGGCGACCAACGAAACGTACAGTAGCGCTTATGACGGATATAGTCCCAAGTAGTGGGCGCGACACGAAGTCACACGTATTGAGTGGACTAGGAAGTGATCCTAGTACTACAACGTCACTTCGCTAAAATCGCTCGTAGCAGCGGCTGATTAGGGCCGTTTAGCCGCGAAACCGCGAAAATAGAGCAGTTGCACACCTGTTCCTAGGCCGTTAGCCTGGCTCCCACAGTCTCCAATAGGTAAGTGACGTTGTAGTGCTAGGCTCAGGCTAGTACCCAGTGCCTGTCCCTGATCCCTGCATGCATCGCCGGCAACGGCGGGGTGTGAAGCCAGGGGTACTGTCCAAGGAGCGACCAAACCATCTGGTCAAACCGGGCTAGGGGAAGGTCGGACGGGTGAACGCGAGTGAATCCTCGATGAGGCTTCGTCACGGGAAGTCGCCGGAAGGATGGTTAATCAAGACGGCGATAGTGGGCTATGGCACGGCGCCCCACTAACGTCGTGCGCGGGTACCGCGGCCCCGGAGTAAAGAGGACACCCACCCCGACCGCATCTCAAGCGTGGGGAACGTGGAAACCCTCATGGGATCTGACCGCGACGGCAGGACGGACCTGCCCGGCCAGTAGGCCGCTCGCGAGGGCGGCACAAGGGTCCAGGAGGAGACGATGTCTCAAGAAGCGAAGGCTGCCCGCCGAAAGGCACGGGGAACCCATAACCCGGCAGATAGGGCCGCGCTGGGCGGAGCGACCCACCCTGAAAGGGGACTGACGTGAGACAGGGGATCAATTGACCGATACCGACGAAGACGGGAGCACGCCGGTGCATGTTAGATACGGCCTGTATGGTCGTAAACGGAGCCGACGAGGGCAGACGCTCTACCCTGTCAGTAGATCGGAGAGGCTCGATTGACCTGGGAGCCGCGTGCGGGGAAAGCCCGCTTGCGCGGTTCTGAGGAGGGGAAAGTGCCGCGAGGCACCGACCTATTCCGCGTGGACTTT
>JAABUH010001870.1_pt1 | contig 21743 bp, 39 predicted proteins | sample 5559121 | NCBI WGS metagenome assembly JAABUH01 (sample SAMN10711871, study PRJNA513364) | rock metagenome | isolation source: Antarctica rocks | place: Antarctica: Victoria Land, Battleship Promontory nord | collected 2015-12-28
GCGCGCTCGGCCGCGCCGGCCGCGCGCTCGGCGTCCAGCGCGGCCACGATGCGGCCGCGCGCGGCCTGCTCGCCGGCCAGCGCGTCCTCCGCCGCGCTCAGCGCCTCCGCTTTGGCCAGCAGGCTGGCCTCCAGCACGTGTGTGCGGTCGTCGCGCCGGTCCAGCGCCGCGACCTGCGGCCGCGCACACAGAAGCTTTTGCAAGTGACAGGGTAAGTTAGGGCTAGGGTGCTGGCCTCCAGCATATGCGTGCGATTATTGCGCTGGTCCAGCACCGCGACCTGCGGCCGCGCGCACAGAAGCGGGCGCTTGCAATGGATGTGCATGTCTGCATGTCCAAGATTGATTATACTGGGCTGCGCCGCTCGCGGCCCGCACTCGTCCCGCGAAGCAGGCGCGCCGCCTCGGCGTCGGTTCGTGCGCGCATGCGCCGGCTGCCTGACGCCGAGCTGAGCCGGCCACCTGCGACAGCCTGCGGCGGCCAGCTCGCTGGAGAGCCTGGCAGCCGGCGGACCCAACGCGGCGCGCCCATGCGCCCCCATACCCTATCTGGGCCCCGCGCGCGCGCACCAGCTCGGCATTGATGACGCGGAAGTCCGCCCGCTCGTTGACGACCGCGCGAGTGCGTACGCGGCTCGCGCGCGACCCGAACGCCAGCGACTGCGCCGTCTCGTCGCCGTGCTCAAACGCGTTGGCAACCGCGATGACGAGCGAGGTCTTCGCGTTGCCGCCCAGCGACTCCTGCGCCGCGGGCGGGGCGCCCCGTCACGCCCTGCCTCCCGGCGCCGCCCGCGCCGGGGGCTGTGCCCACGCTGCGGCCAGCCGCCCGCCCCCGCTCCTGAGCGCAGCAGCTGTGGCACAGTCCATGTAAGCATGCGCTGGACTGATCGCCCACACAGACCGGCTAGACCGCCTGCACGCCCCGGAGCCTGGCAGCCTCGAGTGGGTCTGGGCAACCCTTACCCTACCATGCGCATACACTCATTCATCTGCAAGGCAAGGAGGCCGATCTGCTCCGGGTGCCGCCGGAGCGGGCAGGGCGCCGCGCGCGCCTGCAGCAGGCGCGTCAGCTTGGAGTCGCGGAAGGGCACGTGCGTGGACGTCGGGTCCGCGCGCGCGTTGATGCACATGCCCAGCGTCGTCAGCGACAGGTTGATGCTCATGGCCTCGCTCGCGCGCAGGCCTGCCGCGCGCGCGCCGTTGCAGGCCTATACCGCGAGTCAGCAGCACTGCAGGGCCACCCTGGCTCGGCATGCGTGCTTCATGCAGGCGGCTATGCTTGGAGGGCAGCCACCCGGCGCGCGAGCGTCTGCCCGACCTGCAAGGCGCCGCCCGCCACTCTGCCTGCTTGCGCAAAGGAGCAGCCGCGCGGCGCGGCGCTTTTGAAGAAAGAATAGAAAAGGCAGGATAGGTGTAGGCCCACCCTACCCTATAGCCTACTGTACTAAGCCGCACCCGTGGACCGGCTCTTCTTCAGGCGCTCGCTGCCGGCCAGGTCGACGAGGAACAGGCGGCCGACGCGCACGCGCCGCTGCTCGCGGCGCGCGCCCGGCGCGATGCGCGGGCGCTTGGCGATGGTCAGCATCACGATCGCGTGGCTGCGGCTGGAGTGCGCGTTGAGCGCTGTGAACGCAAACACGCTGCGCGCGCGCGCGGCGCGGCAGTTAGCTTCGAATGCGGGTGATGGCACATGGTGCAGGCACAGTACGATGGTGTGCTCGGGCGCAGTTGCTGGGGCTGCAGCAGGCAGGCACGCGGGTTGGCGGGGATCGCTGGGGCTGACGCAGCGGCCCCATGCTTCGCAGTGAGCCGCAGCCTGACTCGGCGGGTGTGCGCGAGGTGCGCCGAGCTGCAGCACGCCCAGAGACATCCCCGTCCTGCAGCCTCTGCCTAGCCTGTCCCACGGCTGCCTGTCTCTTTGCACCCCTTTGGAGCTCACGCCAAAACAAGCAGCATGGCAGCCTAGTTCGCTGGGCTGAAGCAGGCGGGTGCCCTTCCTGTGCGCTGACGCCCTTGGCCGCTGCCGCCATCTCTAGCACCCACAGCCTTACCTACTGCCTACCCGTCACTACTGCCATCCCGACACGAACAGATAAGAGAGCCTACCCTGCCTGAGCCGGGGCGACGACGCGCGCCAAGGAAGCCTGTCAAGTGCAAGCCCCTGACCAACCCTACCTACCCTAGCGTCGGCCGCGCACCGGTTGCGCTCGCCAAGCTGGAGCAGGTGGAGGCAGTCCTCCATGCTGGCGACCTCGGCCTCGTGCACACCGGCCACGTGCACGCCGGCCTCGCCCTCGCGGATCTGCAGCGCGCTGTTCTCCGGGCGCAGCAGGTCCTGGGCGCGCGCGCCGCCTCAGCAGGACGGAGCTGACCCTAACCCTAGTATGGAGGAGAACCTGGCCCAGAGGAGTGATGTGACCTATCCAGAGCATGCTCTGGGCTGGGGACGCAGAGATACGCCGCGCACTGCCAAGCGTGCGACAAGCCGTGGCGCTGGCCCAGACGCGATAGCCAACCCGCTGCGCGGCGGGGCGGCGGGAAGTGCGCCCTCAAACACCTGTGCTTTGCTGAGCTGCCTGCACATACCCTAGCTGCCGCTGCACACAATGCAGCGGGACCTGACTGGAATGTGAAGTCGAGCGAGCGCGGCAACACAGTGTCGATTGGCAGCACACCTGTGCACCCTCCTGTTGGGTTGCATGTGCATAGGCCCTTTGGCCACCAGCTCATATCCACCACATGCAAAAGCGCTGACGTCCATGCGCTCGGCAGTGCCGCGGGCCCACCTGGATGAGCTCCATGTAGATCTGGATGTAGCTCATCATGACCGAGTACTCGTGCACCGGGTCGTTGGCGATGTCCGAGAAGATCTCTGCCGCGGCGCGCGGCATCATCCCGATGGCGTCCGGCTGGATGGAGCTCAGCGTGTAGGTCTTGCCGGCGCCCGTCTGCGCGCCCGCGCAGCCCCGCCGCACATGAGCGCCCAGCCAACCTGTCCCTGATGCCTGCAACTGTGAGCACATAATGCAAGGGCAAGAGGCTGGCTCCCCTGCCTTTGTTTTTACATGGGTGACACGGCGAGCATGAACTGGTCATACACACGCTTGTCCGGCCAGTAAACACGTGGCGCAGGCATGCACGCATGCGATTGCGCGTCCGATAGGATGCAGCATGCCAGAGAGAGCATCAGCGGGAGCAAGTCCACGACTGCCAGCACAGTTTGCCAAGTCCCGGGGCTGCCAGAACGTCGCGCGCGGGCGCGCGCACCTGGCCGTACGCCATGACGGTCCCGTTGAAGCCCTGCATGACGTCATCCACGATGCTGCGTACGGCCGCCTGGTACACATCCGCCTGCGACGCATCCTCCGGCAGCACCTGCGCAAGCCGCGAGCGCTGGACGTGCCGGCGCTGGCGGCCTGTTCATGCAGCGCGCGCTGGCCGCCAGCGACACAATCCACATAGAATTTGAGGTTGTATGTGCCCAACCCGTGAGCTGTGGAGCGCGTCACAGCGAAGAGTACACGCAAAGCTTGTCTATGTGACAGGGCAGCTCTTCAAGCAGCTCATCATCCTTCACGCAGCAAACAACTGATTCCAACCAAGGGACCTCTGCATACCTTGTCAAACTCGTAGCCAATGTGCGGTGCCGTGCTGCCCCTGCGTCAGAGCGGCTTCGGTGTCAGACTTGCGCCCAGCTGCCAAACAATCTGTCAGCACGCCTGTTGCACTAGGCACCCTCAGGGCACTGAAGTGCGTATGTTTGTTGCAGGCAGAGGAACAGCAGCGTCTGCAGCCAAGGGACCACGCCAATTGCAGTAGCTGCACAACAATCCGAGACAGTCTCTGCAGAGCCTGCTGAGCAGTGTGCGCACTCGCGGTAGAGTGCCAGAGCCTTCCCCTCCGGAGCTATTGAGACTGCTCCGCCTGTCTCGTGCGCGAAGGGCGGGCGGACGCGCACCACGACCTTCACGCGCTCTGCGCAGCCACGCTTGCGAGTCACGCAGCAGCTGCAGCACCTCTGCGCAACACGCCTTGCAGGGAACCCTGGCAAAGAATGAGCTGGAGGCCAGCTGTCTGCCCTACGTAAAACCAGTGAAGCTTGCAACAAACAAAGGCGCTTTGGATATCTCATACTCCGCCACTGTCTGAGCCGTCCCATGCCAAATTGAGTTTGCGCAGCACGCCCAGCTGTGTGCTTCCCATGGAACGCACGTGGCAGTGCGCATACAAGGCTTGCCAGTGTCCCAGCTTCTAGCAAAGGCGCAGGCGCGGAGCAAGCAGGCCCAATCAGCAACATTGAGGTGCAGGAGCTAGGTAAGCAGCGGGTAAGCGGAGCCAGCAGTATCGTCAGCAAGCGCAAGTGGCACAGGCATGAGAGTGCAGGGGCCACACCACCACCCTCGGCGACCATGGGAGGCGCGCTCGTCCTGCGCGGGGGCTTCTGCGCGCTGCCCGGCGCGCTGCCCGGCAAAGCGTCTGCGCCGTCCTGCGGCCGCAAGCGCAGCCGCCCAGGCGTCGCATTCTGCCCCGGGCTGTCCTGCGGCCCGCCACCTACCGCAAAGAAGGTCTGCCGTGTGCGCTCGCCGGCCATTGAGCGCCCGCTGCCTAGAAGCCTGTTGTACTCTTGCAGTGAGCAAGTAGCATGCTACCAAGCATGACGCTGAGTGCAGCGAAAGGCGTGCGCCAGTGATCTCGCTAGCGTCTGGGGCCACTAGCGGTACAGGTGCTGCTGAACAGCTTTGGTATTGCTGGAGTGCAACGGTTCTGGACTTGGCACACCAGCAATGCGTTTTGTAGCGCTTACTTGCGTCTGTCACTTGGTGATTTGTTCCTGGAAGCCTAGATTGGCTGATCAGTCTAATCTGATGATCTATCTGCATTGCCCACAGCATGCAAGTGTTCGACATTACAGTGAGTGATCATCAGATTCCCGCAGCTCTGGGCGTCTTTGGCAGCATGGCATGCTCCTCCAGCTGGCGAGCAAGCCGCTGCGGGCACACAAAACCTCTTTGCTTATAATCACTTATGAGAGCACAGCAGCTCTCTTTGAGACGCATACATAGAGCAATTCACACCTCCATCTGCACATGCTTGACGCTGCAGTGCTGCATGAGCTCTCGCGCCGCTTGCATGAAGCTCCTGGCGGCCTCGTCGCGCCCAAAGCGCTCGTGGTGGCACCCGCGGTTCCATGCAGAGACGGCCAGCCACTCGAGCTCCAGCGGCGGATATGCCCCGCTCGGCATGCCCTTGATCACCGTGGCTGCCTCCGCAAACACGCTGAGCCGCTCGTCATCTTGCCCGCACAGCTCCACCAGCTTCCGCATGGTCTGCCATGCGATGCATAAATGGTAGGCTTCAAGGTAGCCAAGCACCAATCAGCTCGGCCGCTTGTGCCCTCACATACTTCCCACAGCACCACAGGGCGCACTTGCGCAACCTCAGTGTAGGCCGGTGGTGACTTGGCAAGCATCAGGCGCAGCGCGGCAGCGAGTGCCGTCTTGGCGGCCGCGCTGGCACCGCCGGTCCCGGCGGCCGCAACGGCCAGGCCGGCCAGCCTGCAGAGGTGCTCTGGCGTGACTTGCGGGAGCGCCTGGCAGCGCTGCAGCGCCGCGAGCTGCCCCGCCTCGTCGTTCAAGCGCGTCGCCAGGTCGAAATCCTGGGGCCCGGCTTTTGTCACCAGGACATACAGCAAGCCAGCAGCCCACCCAATAGGACTGCCCCTTTGGGATGCCAAAGAACCCACAACACAGGAAAGCATGCCTGATGGCCCTGAACGATGTAATGCAGCGCGCGCCTGCATGCACAGCGTGACTTGCATGGGGCCCTCAGCTGCAGGCTGTGCAGCAGGCAGGCCGGCCATTGCGGCCATGGCCGCCTTGCAGTGGTCCAGCATCTTGCGCGCCAGCGACAGGCTGGCTGCATGATCAGGTTGCTGCCGGTGCGCCTCCAGTGTTGCAGCCGCTGCCATGAGGAAGGCTTTCTGCACCAAGCGTAGGACAGGGTTGCAATGTGCTTTGCCATAACATCGATACACTTTCCCCGTTGGTACACAACACGGGCTGAACGCAGGCAGGTTCTGGCAACGTCAGGTACCGATGCCGAACCACACCTTTTGCTGGCCCAGGCTGGTGCCGTCCTTTGACGGGTGAGCCGCATAGAAGTCACCGGAGGCGGCAAAGAGCACGGCGCTCGACATATGGTCGCCTGCATGCCCGGCCTCAATGCCTGCATTCCATGCCGACGCTGCGAACCACTCTAGCTGCCGCGGCCTGCTCGCAGGTCCAGACTCAGTGACGCTGCTGCCCTGCCATAACATGCAGAAGCACAACACACAGCTGCTGCCGCCATGCATCAACCTGCCATCATCGTCGCCAAAGAAGCGGTCAGTGCCGAGCTCCGCCAGCCGGCGCGATGCCTGGTTGAAATACCCGCTCAGCTCGATATAGCAGGCCTTCGGTGACGTCGCGTCGCCGCTGCCGCTGTCGGCGCCGTTGCGCATCTTGGGTGCGGCAGTGTCATCTGCTGCTTGCCCGGCCTTGTGGGGTACATGTTTTGTCTGCACATCCTCGGCTGGCGCCTTGCCGCTGCCGGACATGCACTGGCCGATGAGGCCGCGCAGGATGCGCCCCTCTTGCCCAGGCTCACTGAAATGCTCTGGGGCTACAGCCGAGGTTGCCAGGTCATACATTTGCAGGAGGCTGCTCTTGACGACTGCGGTGGCGCCAGCGGCGCATGCCTCTTGTGCTGCCACCTGCGCTCGGCATGTCATCATGCATGCAGCTCTTTGTCGTTGTGCCATAGCACGCATGCAGGCAACTCCGCGTACAGTGAGGTAGATGGGCTCAAAGTTGGTGCAGGCCATGCAGCGCTTGAGCTGTTGCACAGCCGCATCGCCGTCCTCCATGGCCAGCAGCACTTTGAAAGTGGATGAAGGCAGTGCTGATGCTGTCTGGCTCATTTGTCTCAGCGATGGCGACGTAGTCCAGGGCCCTGTGCAGCACAGAGCTGCTCGGAGTGCGGTTACCGCCCATCACATGCACGACTGCGGTGAACCACCAGCGGCAAGAGGGCTTGCTTTTGGGTGTGACCCAGCCCAAAGTGGCACAATGCCAGCTGCCGAGCTGCCTGCGCCTTCTCCTTGACGCCCGGAGCATACATCAGTGCAGCGGCATACATCTTTGCTGCCGCACCGTAGCCCTTTGCCTGCACGTGGCTCAGGCTCTCACTGCTGTGACAGCAATAGAAAGTGCGGCGCTAGGAGCAAGTGCCTGCCTACTGACCTGGAAGTGTTCTGTGCTGCAGTTCCAGATCAGCACAAATATGCTGTGTTTTGCCTTTGCTCCGGCATCGCCCTGCATGGAAGGCAAGCTGCTTTCATGTGATAACTAGCCCATGTACTCTTGGCCTCAGCTTTGGTCTGCAACGCGTACGTGAGCGGCAAGGAGAATGTACAACGCACCGATTTAAGAGTCACAAGGACAGCTTCCTGCCCGAGCACAGACAGTGCGAGCTCGTCCAGTTCATCAGAGTCTCGCGCCGCCTGCATGCAACAGCGCACAACCTGAAAACCCTTCTTCACCTGTGCACAAGGCCGATGCAGCTCATGTAGCAGGCAGTGCGCTTCACCTTGTCCAGGCAGTGGTGGGTGAGGCTGCACACAAATGCCGGGTCAGCGCTATAGCGCGTCACCAGCGACTCCACCGCGGCGCGCACAGTGTCGGTCACTTGCTGCTTGGCAAGGACGCGCCGCAGCGCATCCAAGCACAGGTCCTTGGGCGCGTCCTGCGTGCTTGCAAACAACTTCTTATCTCAATTTCTGGAAAACAGGGCCTTGCTGCTGTCCACACAGGCAGAATGAAAGCATACTTGGTGAGAGATGACAGCCTGGAGCTCGCTCTCGGCGTCCTGGGTGCGGCCGAGGAGCAGCAGCGCCTGGAGCGCCTGGTAGGGCACAGAGTGCTGCTCCGACAGCCGCGGCGGCAGCGTGCGCTGTGTCTGCACGCACTGCAGCGCCAGCACGCCGTTCTCCAGCTTCAGGTACGCCAGCGCCATGAGCCGCAGCATCTGTCGCGCACAGGCAAGGTGTCGCCATTGCTGGCATGCACATGCCATGGCTGTGGGCACCTGCAGGCGAGCGCCAGGCCGCATGGCAGGCGGTGAGGGTGACCACCTTCCCCTGCAGGTCTTCGGCGAGGGTACGGTACCGCCCAAAGTTGGGCTGGTCCTCCTCGAGCTCCAGCCCCTCGCTGAACTGCTGGTGCGCGCTGGTCAAGAGCGCGAGCGCCTCCTGGACACTCTCCTTCTCCAGGCACGCTTGTGCCTGGTCCACTTCCGCGCTGAGCAGCTCCATGGACAGGCTGAAATGCTGCCATGTGGACAGCGCAGGCGACTGCACCACCTCGGCTGCACGCGCCAGCAGGGTGCGCGCAAGGGCCTGCGTGCATGGCAAATGCGTAAGCATGCTGCCAGTGCATACATCGTTATTGTTGGGCTGTCACTGCCTCCTGCAGCTGCAGCACATGCATGCTTATGTCAGGCAGTGCAGAGCGCACGCTTTGCTGCAGGCGCCATGCAACATCTGCCCTGGCCATGAAGAGCTTGAACAGCTCTGTGGCTGCCTCTTCGCGGGCTGCATCAGGAGCCTTTGGATCTAGCTGCTTTTTAAGCACTGCGGCACATGCGGACGCCTTTGCCAGGGCAGCCTCGGCAGCCTCCAGCTCATTGGCGGCAGCGTGCAGCCTTCCAGTCTGCACGAAGCAGGCTAGTCATGCTTTGGAGGAAGACATGCACATGATAGTAACGCAGCATGCATGGTAGCGGCAGGAGCCCCTGCCTGGAAGTGCAGCTTGAAGGGGACCTCCTGCCAACCAGATGGCAGCTCGTCCTCCTTCAGCAGGCTGAGCAGATCGCTGCACGTGAAGCACAGCCGACAAGCTTCACAAGAAAGAGCAGCAGGTATCCAACCGAAGCCGACAAGCATGTGACGCGCGCCTTGCGAGCTGCCGCAGCTGCAACTGCCAGTGCGAGGCCTGGCCTGCTAGGTCCCGGGTCTCAACGCACTTGTTCTAGCAGGAGCACCACAAAATCAAAGTGTCATATGGCCTTGTGGCAAAAAGGTAAAACCTGCACTTCTACAGGCTCGCTATGAGCTGTTTGCATTGAACTCCGCACCCAGAGCGTGCTTGCAATGTGGAGGACATCCTGGAGATCAGGCTGAGCGCGCTCCGCTGTGCTGTCCTTGCCAGCAGATAGCACAGCAAGGACTGCGCTGCGCAGCTGTTCCACATCACTCTCTGCGGGTGCAGGCACGTCCACAACCTGGTGCAGCTTGCCTTTCACTGCTGCAAGCAAGGATGCCAGAGTGCTGGCAGGCATGTCAGCAAGTGCGCAGTGTCTGTCAAGCTTGAGAGATTGCTCTTGTGCTCGTTACGATCCAGGCTCTGTACAGCAGAACTCTCTTAGGAGCAGAGTGTGATGCAAAAGTCAGGCTCTGCCTGTTGAAACTGGCATTTCCATTTGCCTCACACAGGCTTCTTACTTGTACCCAGCTTACCCCAGTGCTGTCACCTCTGGTGCATGTAATCTGACAAGCAAGACAATGAGGCAGCAGGTTATACAAGCAGGCATGCCCCTCAATCAATATCGTCCAGCGCGTCAGCAGCCTGCGCGCGCTCTGCAAGTGGCCAGAAGCTGGCAGGCACTGGCACGCTGGTAAAAAGGCATGCAAAGGCGTCTGCAATGAACCCGGCCTCCATCCGTGTGATGCTTGTGAGGTCTGGCGCGAAGTCAACCTCCAGCAGTTTTGCGCTGCATGTCCCCTGGCCCTGCTCCAGGAGCACGTCCAGCCCATACACAGCGCGGCTCCTTGGCCAGTCACCAATCTGCCGCAGCTCATGCTGAGTCATTATGTGTTGATGCAAATGCTTATCGCTTTGTAAGAGTGGGGCGCGCCTGGTAGCCGCCAGCCACGACCAGGCTGCGTGCTATGTTCCGCAGCTGCGCCTCAATGTCGCCAACGTCCAGCCCCTGGCTGCTCAGCTCCGCCACTAGCTCACCATGCGGCACCATCAGCTACGCGGCCCCAGACACCTCATTTTCAGCACTGGCTAAGCTTAGGTAGAAAGGCTCAGCATGAGGAGCAGAACTTCATGTAGTTGGCAGCTGCATCACCTCAATGCATGTTGAATACATGGTGCTTTCACGCCTGAGGGAGCAGGCACCTGCTGCGAGCGCGTCGCCTCGTCCGGGTCATAGCAGGGGACAGTGAAGTGCGCATGGTGGTCATGTTCGGCCGCCGCGTCGTACGGCCTGTTGGCCACACGCCCGTACCACTGCCGGAACAGGAACGCCTCCTTCCGCGCAAAGCTGCGGACGGCCAGGTACATCTGCACAGACCCAAGCGCTCGTCACCTCTCGGGCACTCATCACATAAGTCCAGCAGATGACACCAACAAAACCCAGCCTTGTTGATCTCCCGCAGCAGCGTGAGAGCAACAGACCGACAGCGCTGGTCAGAGGTTCGCACATGCACGAGGCACACAAGGTGCCACGAAACAGAGCGCTGCAGGCGCGGGCACACCCGCACGTCAACCTTGCGGCCCTGGAAGAGCACGGGCCGGTGGATGGAGGCCTGCGCGACGCGGTCGCCAGGGGCCGCGCGGTGGCAGACGACCGCCTTTGCAGACGAGCTCACAAGCACGTCTGCGCTGCGCGCCCCCTGCGCCACCTTGACGACCCAGAAGTTGTCCCGCCGCGCGGCTGCGCGCTGCACAGCGGCCTTGTCTACGTATGGCTCGGGCAATACGCAGCAGGGACACTGTCATCATGGGCGGGAGCACCAGTTGATGCTCATGGGCGGGAGCACCCGTTGATGCACGATTAAGGCACAGCACGAGCGACTTGGGAAGCAGGAAGCTTGTGCGTGCCTGGCGAAAGTCCTTGAGAAAGAACTGCACTTCCGTCACAAGGTCGTACGCAGCCGGGAACCAGCTTGGGAACCACGCCTCGGCGCTGTCAGACTCCCCGCCTGCGGGTGGGCCGCACTTTTCGAGCGCGTTCTTCCGTGTATGAGAGGTGCTGCAGCCTCTTAGGCGCCGTGCAGCAGCACATAGAAAATCAACAACAAGGCGAGCGTGCGTGCATGCCGCCTGTCTCATCATGTAGGCGCGCTGGGTAAGCAGGGAGAGGGAACTGGTGGGGAGAGGGCTGCACAAGGGAGCTCCGCACGCATGCAGGACGACCTGGCGACCAAAGGTCGTGAGTCAGCAACCAAAGGGCAAGGCTGCGCGTGAGGCGGCGCACTGTCGCCTGCGGTCGCAGGCTGCAGGCGGCGCAGCGTCATGGGCAGCAGGTCCTTCCTGATCAGACACGCCTCGTACGGGAACTGGTTGACGAGGACGTGGCTGCACGCATGGCACCAGGTGCGGCTCGGCACGGAGTGGAGCGGCTCGCTATGTAGGGGCTCTGTGACGCATGAGAACACACGGATCACTCGCGAGGGTGCGGGGGGCTAGCCTCAGCAGGGCACCAGCGGGTTCCGCGGGCGCAGTGGCACAGCGTCGCTCTCCGCACACACTTCGGTGCCGTGCTCCCTTGACCTAGGCATGCCATGCTGCTTCCCACAGGCACCGGCAAGGGGAGCATGCAGTGCTTGAGCGGTGTTGGGCTACGAGTGAACCCAAATTCCTTTGCGCACGCTTGCAGCCCAGCGCGCGGCTCTGTGTGGACGCCTGCGCAGCCCCGCACCTGGGCAGGCTGTAAAAGTCCCGCACAGGCCTGGGCGTGAACACGATGTCCGCGGCCGCCTTGTCGTCTGTGACCACAAACGGCCCGCGCAGGCCCTCCCGCACCAGCTGCACGGCAGGCCCACCGCCCAATTACGTCAGGGACGGCACATGATTGTGCCATGCGCATGGCTGCTTCCCAGCTTGTGCGGAGGACCAAACACCCAGAACCTGCACCGTGTGCGGGAGGGTAGCCCTCGCAGTGCATCCTGTGCATGTTGTACGCGCACACGCTGCTTGAGCGGCCTTGCAGGCGGTCAGTGGCCAGCGTAGGAGGCATGTGGCATTGAGCGCAGGGGAGCGCTCGGGGAGGTAGGCCTCACCGGGTAGTCTGTCCACACCCTGAGCACCTCCTTCACCTCCTGCGAGTCGCCAGCCTGCGCCAACAGGGGCGCTTAAAGACGTCAGCATGGGTCAGGCATGGGCGCAGACAGGTATGCAGCCTTCCCGATGCCGCCACAGCCGTGCGCCTTGCAGCCCATGAAAAAGCTCTGCCTCGCCTCTGAGCGCAATGCAGCTCAAGGCTCATGGGCTTCTTGAGGCAGGTCTCCCTCAACCACCGGAGGCACCGGCAGCCCCGCGCCCGACGCGCCTGCGCGCTCGGCCTGCGGTCACCCGGGACCTGGCTCGGCGGAGGCTGCCGCACGCCTGGCGGCAGCTGCCGCTGCATGGCCCCCTCCACCGCCGCCTCCAGGCCCTGGTGCTGGCGCTCGTCCGCCCACCGCCTGCCGCCGCGCAGCTGGCGCGGGTCCGCTGGATGCCTTCCAGGTTGCATCTGGATGGGCTCCCAGCCACCACCCTCGGGGCATGGCCGCAGCGAAGTCGGCGCAGCATGTGTCACGCCAGCCTCTGCCTCTCACATGCTGGCAGGCCGCACCAAACTTCAAAGGCCGGCATGATGCAGCCACCTGCCAAACTGCCGCGCTGCCAGGCACAGCCAGACCTACAAGAAGCACCTCTTGTTGAGATCAGTGTTTCAAGACGCCAGCGCCGCCCTGGCAGGCAGCCGTGCGCCTGCATCCGCGCGCTGCAGCAGAAGCAGCCGCCGGACGGTGAGCCGCACACGATTTCAGCACCGGCAGGCACTGCTACCCCACATCCCTAGCTCACCACCCCAGCAAGCACAGCGGCCAACGCCTGCAGGCACGCCCGTCTTGTGTATAGTGGTGAGGCGGCTTGCACCTGGGCGGCGGCCCCAGCAGCGCCAGCAGCGCGGCCGCGCGCTGCAGCGAGCGGCTGCCGGGCAGCTGGTCGCGCGTGACCTCGGCGCCCGCGGCCACGCTTCGCGTGAGCCACAGGATGCTCAGGCCGGCCGGGCCGCGCGCATTGCCCGCCTCCAGCGCCCGTGCCGCGCTGGCCGGCAGCGCCAGCACTGCGCGCCGTGCAAACGCTGGGGTGTCAGGCTGTGGCAGGCTGTGGCAGTGCCGCTGTGGCAGGCTGTGGCAGTGCCGCTGTGGCAGGCTGTGGCAGCACGTCATTAAAGCATCCCCTGCCACCATGCCGCTCGAGGCCAGCAAGTCTCTACAAATTTGCTGTGCAACGCAGCCCTGCGCTCGCTGCCACGTGCCAGCACTGCATGCCATATGAACGTTAAAGTCTGTCATGCTGACCAAGGGCAATGCCGTGCATGTGCCCGTAGCAAAAGCAAAGTCTGGTAGCAAGCCTTGGAAAGGTTGTAAGGAATTTGGCATGTAAGGTACACTCCGCCTGCGCCAGTATGTCAGTTGGGCATGTGAGCCTACCTTTCGCTGCCGGGTCTTCAGAGTGACGCGCCCAGAGCGCGTCGCGCGTATCCACGTACCACTCGGTTGCGGCCTGTCCTGCGCTGGTGTCCTGCGTGGGCGAAGGGCTGGCCCAAGCCCACAACTCCTGGTATACCTCGTTGGGTGACACGCCGCCGCGCCCTGTCAGGCGAACGGCGTTAGCTGGCAGGCGCCGGTGGAAGACTGGGCGCTTGCATGCCTAACGAAGCGGACGATGGATGCAAGCAAACAACCGTGTGTAACGCTTTGACCACATGCAGCACTTTGCAGGCCTGCTGCAAGCATCTCGTAATTGAGCAATGCTTGCACTGCAATGAACCAAGTGGCGCTTTGCTGTGTGAAAATTACACCACAGCTCAACACAAGCAAGCACTCACCTGCAGGCAGCTGCAAGAGGTCACGGCTTGCGTCCAGGAGCGCAGCATCGCTTGTGAGCTGCTCCAGCAGCGAGGCGCGCGTGCCATGCAGCGCGTGCTCCAAGACATACACGCTGCTCGCGCCCTCCAAAGCACGGCAGGCCCTCAGCACGCCCACACCGTCCTCACGTACTGCCTGCATCACCAATACCGGTGCTCTTTTTACTTGCTTGACCACATCCAGGCAGGAAAGAGCATTGCGTGATAAAAAATGACAGGTGCTCCGGCCGCATCAGAAGCAAGGAAGCACCTTGAGGTCGCCGCCCGTGCCGAGGTCGCCTGTAGCGAGTTTCTGCACCACGGCCTCCCACAGCTGTTCGGGGACGCTTGCGCTCTGCAGGTAGTTCACAAAGGCTATGCCCACCTCCGGAGCGGCCATCGGCTGTTTCTAGAAGCCTGTAACAGCCGGCTAGGGCAGCTAGCGCAAAACGCATGCAGCCTTTGAACAGCTAGACTACTTGCGGCAACTTGCCCGATGGCAACTCTGCCAACGTTGGCAGTGCAGGCAACGTAGGGGCACTAGTCTTGATTGATAATGCCACCGATCTACTACAACTGCAAGGCAGCCTTGCCAAGGCTAGCCTAGTAGGGGCTGGGCGCCGCTCACCGCCACCACTCTTCCCTACCCCCTAACGAGCCTAGTCAGCGGAAGCATGGCCGCTCGATATCGAGCACGCAGGGGCAGTGGTCCGGCTCTTCTTGTCTCGCGCCCCACCCCGCCGCCTGCCAGTGCCGCAGCCACATGCTACTTGGCTGCAGGGGCGGGGGCAGGAGACGCGCGCGCAGGCCGGGCTAGTCCCAGCAGCGCGGTCGCATGGCCGCGGCGCCCCAGCTGAAGAACATGGCGTCGCGGGTGGCCGCCTTGGTGCGCTCGGCTAGGCCGACCGTCGCGCGCCTGGCCGACTCGGTGCCGCGCGACGTGGTGGACGACATCTTCGGCTGCGCGCTGAAGAAGCAGACCGGCGTGAGCCTGAAGTACATGCTGGACTTTGGCGCCAACCCCATCGAGCGGCAGCTTATCCTGTCGGCGCAGTTCCTGCACAATGAGCTGCCGGTGCGCGCAGCACTTGCTTGGCAGCTTGGAAGGGCAAGGCGCCACACTCTCCTTCCACTCATAGTGTTCAAGTAGAACAGACATTTGGCGCTGCCTGTGCACGACAATGTGGAGCGCCTGCGTGCACCCAGCTTAACCTGTGGGTAGTGATTCCAGCCGCTCTGAACCGTTCTGCAGCAGTGAGTGGTCCGCAGCCGCTGCCTGCCCCCGCCCGCGTGCGCCAGCCTTGCGCACGGGGTCTGGTAGGAGTTCTTGCCTACGAGAGACTGAGCATGTCCCTTCCTCAAAAGTGCTTGACATGTTACGATGGTGTTACAAAGATTGCGCTCGGCATCAAGTCTCAAGCTGAGTGGCAGAGTGAGACTACGGCGGCCCTCGTGCTGTTGCAAGTCCTATCAGTCTCCCCCAACGCGGTGTGCCGACGGAGCGCTGAGCCCTGCTGTGCGCAGGTGCGGCTTGCACACCGCGTCGCAGAGCTCGAGAACCTGCCGTACGGCCTGTCAGCCAAGGCGCCCGTGCTCAAGGTGAGTGCTGGGTATAGGTCCTAACCCTGACCGCCCTAGCCGGCCAGACGTTGTGTCTCGGTGGGCCTCGTGTGCGCCAGAGCTGGCCGCCTCGTCTTCGCTTCGTCTGCGCACAGAGCTGGTTGCCAGGCGAGCTTGCTGCCTACCAGCTTCTGCCTGCGTCTGCTCGTGTCAGAAGTTCTGTGCTGGGACGCGAGCCATGAGGAGCGAGGGCGCTCCCTGCTTCTGCCAGGCTGTGTGTGCCAGGCAACTGATCCACTCCATGTGCCAGGAAACCTGGTAGACTCTGTACCCTGTAGTCGTCCTCGGCTGGCAGCTGCAGAGGGGCGTGCGCGGGCGTGGACAAGGCCCCTCCGTGCGCCAGGGTCGCCTGTGCTCAGTCGGGGCCTGCTGTGCGCGGTCCAGCCCCGGCGCGGTGGCGCGCAGGTGCGCAACTGGTACGTGGACTCCTTCAAGGAGCTGCGGCGCTTCCCGCAGGTGAAGGACACGGCGGACGAGCTGCACTTCACGGAGCTGCTGAAGCACATCTACCACCGGCACCGGTGCGCGGCTTGGCGCTGCCTGCTGGGCGGGCGCCGCGTGGCGCGCCTGCCCTGTAGAGGACTTCCGAGGCACCCCGTCCCTTGTGAGTTTTAAAAAAAGTGTGAATGAACAGAAACAGAGAGGGCGCTGCATGTGGAGGTTGTCAGCGCGCTTGCTCTTGCCCCTGTATGATTGGGCCTGTACGGGTGAGCCCTTGTGTGTCCATGCACTCACTGCAGGTGCACTTGTTAGTGGGTGAGGTGCATGCGCAGCTGTACCAAAAAGTGAGGAACCTGAGGACTGGACGGTGCGCAGGTCTGTGCCAAATTTGGCTCTCGCGCAAGAGCGAGCACGCGCCCTGTGGTGAAGCCGCCGACCAGTCTGACAGGTGCGCTCGCGGGCGCAGGAACGTCGTCCCGGTCATGGCCATCGGCGTGGCGGAGCTCAAGCGCGAGCTCAAGTCCAGGGGCGGGCTGACCGAGTTCCCGGAGATCCATCAGTTCCTGGACGGCTTCTACCTCAGCCGCATCGGCATCCGGATCCTGATCGGGCAGCACATCGCCCTGCATGAGCCGCAGAAGGAGAACCACATCGGTGCGCGCCGCGCCACGTCACGGCAGCCTCGCCCGCCTCCCGAGCTGGACCGTCTTCCGAGCAGGACTGTGTCTAGTAATGCTAAGCATGCGCCCCGAGCTGAGCGCAGGCCGAGCTGAGCGCCGCGCGGGCGGCCGCGCGCAGGCATGATCTGCACGCGGTGCTCGCCGCTGCAGGTTGCGCAGGACGCAATCTTCGACGCGCGGTCCATCTGCATGCGCGAGTACGCGACCGCGCCGGAGGTCACCGTGTACGGCGACCCCAACTTCACGTTCGCCTACGTGCCGTCGCACCTGCACCACATGACCTTTGAGCTGGTGCGGGACGGATGGCCTGGTCATCCAGGGCGGATAGGCTCTACTGCACGCAATGCGGCGCAGTTGCTGTTTGTTCTTGGTGTGTGCCGAGTGAACCAGGTCTTGTCTATGGCCACAAGCTGGTCCGCACCGTCTTGCAGACGGCAAGCTTGCGCAGTTGGCCCCAGCATGCCCTCCACTTGCTCGGCAGGTCAAGACTTGGAGCAAGGATGCGCCGCGTAGTCCAGCTTGTTTCAGCGTCTGTGCTGCCATCAGCATGTCGGCAGATTGCCTGAGCGCAACAGTGGCAGCGCCGGTGATGCCTGCGAGCTGGGGACGCCGCAGGTGAAGAACTCGCTGCGCGCGGTGAACGACCGGTACGAGGATGCCGAGGACGAGCCGCCGCCGGTGCGCGTGGTGGTCGCGGAGGGCACGGAGGACGTCTGCATCAAGGCGCGCCGGCTCCCTGGGGCATGCGGTGTGGCGGCCAGGGCTGCTGCCAAGGCCTGGTTGCTGTCACGTGTGCTGCACCGGATGTGTGTGCTGAACCAGGGGAGGAGGTGCAGCCGATGTGCATTGGGTGCGCATGCCGCGCTAGCGCTTGCCTAACAGGCTGCGACTTCGCCAGCCTCACCAGGCCCAACTGCAGTCACTGCTCTGGAGGGCTGCCGCTCGGCGCGGCTGTATGTAAAAGCAGTGCGCGCCGCGCAGGTGTCGGACGAGGGCGGGGGCATCCCGCGCAGCGGCCTGTCGCGCATCTGGACGTACCTGTACAGCACCGCGCACTCGCCGCTGGAGGAGATGGCCAAGGACGGCGGCGACGGCGGCGACGGCCCCGCCGTGCTGGCCGGCTACGGCTACGGGCTGCCCATCTCGCGCCTGTACGCGCGCTACTTTGGCGGCGACCTGCAGGCGCGCCTCCGCTTCGCGCTCAAGGAAGGCGAAAAGCTGTGCTGTGTGCACTCTTTCTTTTGTGGAGCCATGTGCTTTCTAGTCACAAAAGGGCTGGGCGGCAAAGATCACGCATGCTTGAAGTTGAAGTGAGCAGGCCGGGTCGCGCGCGCGCAGATCCTGTCCATGGACGGCTACGGCACGGACGCGTACCTGCACTTGAATCGCCTGGGCAACGTGCAGGAGCCGCTGCCCTAGTAGGTCCAGGGTTGGCGGGGCACGCAGCGCCGCGTGCGGCACAGCGCACGGCGCTGCCAGCAAGCGTAGGAGTCGCTGCTGCCCCGGCAAGGACAGGGTTGGGGCGTGCGCCCGGGCGCTGGCTGCAGCTGGGCTCACCCCAGGCGGAGCAGCAGCAAGCGCTTGTCGAGCAGCGCTGCGGCCGAGGCTGCGTGGGTGTGTTGGCGTCTGCAGGGCTCTGGGCCAGATGCAGCACTGAGTGTCCAGGAGCCACTGCCCTGGGCTGGGAGTGGCATTTCTTGACGTGCATATGCACAGCACTTGCAGGATTGCATGGCAAGGACCTTGCAGCCACCGTGAGGGTGGGCGCCTCTGCTTGGAGTTGTCTTCCCGCAGCAGGGGTGGTGTTCAGACCGCTGTGCCTAGGCAGGCTGTGTTTGGGCGTCAGAACTGCATACGGGGCCGTAGAGAGGGTTGCGTGTACCAAACCTGTGGTAGCGGCGGGCGCGCCAATTCATTTCGACTTTTAGGCTAGGTGGTGCAGGGCGTTGAAGCGGGTGAATGGCTGTACGCGGTGCGCTGCTGTCAGGAGCACGACGCTGCGGCGCCTCGGCGCGTATTCTTTTAGGAGTGTGAAGAGCGTGCCCTCGTGCCCGTCCTCAAAGGGCAGGCCATTTTGCAGCGGTACAAGGGGGTGGCTGTATCAGACACGGTGTAAAGCAAGGACTGGAGAGGTTAGAACACTGAGCATCAGCACCTGCTGTGCACACCCCCCTCCCCAAAAAAGCCCAAACCCTCCTGAGGCCCCATCACACCTTCAGGCAGCACAGGCCACCGCAGCTCTTCATTGATTGCACATAGGAGGCAAGATGATGGGCCACGTACATGACATTGTCGCGCCGCTGCTGCCGAAGGCAGTGCCGCAGATCTTCATTCCCGCCGCGGCTGTGATCGGCATACTGTTCGCTATTTTCACATGGTGGCGCGGTGCGCCACTCTATGAACACGCGCCTGTGCTACCTTGCCTGATTGCCTTGGTGCCGAGGCCGAGCGCGCGGCGCGTGCACCAGTGCGCACTGAAGCCGTCGTGCGCGCTGCGCAGTGTCCTTCATCAAGGTCGGTGCGGGCACCCGCACCAATGGCGAGGAGGGCCGCACCTTCCTGCTGGAGGAGGAGCTGGCCGGCGAGGAGTCGGTGCGCGCGCGTTGTGCCTGCGCAGCACATTGCTGCAGCGCCGCGCCTGTACACCAGCAGCCTGGATCCTTGCTCCTTGTCCTAGTTTAATGTTTGATTGTGCAGTGGTTTGTGCACACGTCCGATCACGCGGGAGCCTGCCAAGGCAGGCCGAGCTATGCAAATCTGCGGTCTCGAGCGGGCTGCTGTGCGGCCGCAGGTGCTGCAGAAGGTGGCCGACCTGCAGGAGGCCATCTCGGAGGGGGCGACCTCCTTCCTGCTGACCGAGTTTAAGTACATGGGCGTGTTCATGGTGCGCCCGTCACCCAGTCAGCACGTTTTGTTGCTGCAGCCCGCCCCGGCTCGTCCTCGGAGCCTGTGAGCACTGGAGAGTCTGGCAGGTCCGCTGCCTCTCCCGGCGCCGATTCTGGCCGGGCTGGCGGCCGGATGTTTGTTGCGCTGCTCGGACCGAGGCAGCGGGGTCGAGAACCAGAGCCTGGGCGCGGCAGGCGGGCTTCTCCATCTTCATCTTCGTGCTGCTGTCCAGCGAGGACGGCTTTAGCCTGGAGATCAAGGAGGATGGGCGTCACCCGGCCATCTACAACGGCCTGTTCACCACGATTGCCTTCCTCATTGGTGGCTTCACCTCGGTCGCGTGCGGGTGGCTGGGCATGAAGATCGCCACGTACGCCAACGCGCGCACCGCCCTGGAGGCGCGCAAGGGGATGGCGCCCGCCTTCATGGCCGGTGCGCGCTGCCTCCGCCTGGTGCTGTGAGCCTTGCCGCTGAGCGCCGCTGTTGCTTGGTGTGTTTATTTTGCTTGATGGACACCAGCAAGCTCTTGCGGACCTGCAAATATTTCACGGCGCCTTGTTGCTTCGAGGAGGAGACAGCAGTGCAGACTGTGCTGAAAGCAGGCAGTGCCGAGCAACAGCTGGCTTCTGTGCCTTGAAATGTGTCGTGCTCAATAGCGTGCCTGAGCGTTTGTCAAGCGCACTGCGTCAGAAGCAGCAGACCAGGGTCATGCTGAGGCTGAGCGACGCGCGTCTCTTGCAGCCTTCCGCTCCGGCGCGGTGATGGGCTTCCTGCTGGCGTCCACGGGCCTGCTGGTGCTCTGGATCACTATCCACGCCTTCTGGCTGGTGCGCAACATCAGCGCAACATCTCATGCAGGCACCTCAGTTGGTCAGCCAATCTGTGAGCAGCCAAGCTGACCAACGACGCATTTTGGTGTGTTACACAGCCAGGTCCCTAACCTGGGTGAAGGTGTGTGTCATCTGCACATGCGCAACCACCATGTATCTCACAGTGATGTGACGCGGGCTATGAGACCTGTACTCGTGCATGGACCCTGCTGAGGCAACCTGAGCAGAGTGCCAGCGGCGCACCACTGCGCTTGTGACCGAGTAGCAGGGGGGGGCCTGAGGGCTGGCGAGCGCCGACACGCCCGCGGCCGCGCAGGTGTACGGCGACGACTGGAAGGGCCTGTTTGAGGCGATCGCCGGGTACGGCCTGGGCGGCTCCTCAATCGCGCTGTTCGGGCGCGTGGGCGGCGGCATCTACACCAAGGCGGCCGACGTGGGCGCTGACCTGGTGGGCAAGGTCGAGAAGGACATCCCCGAGGACGACCCGCGCAACCCCGCCGTCATCGCCGGCGCGCCCCCCGCGCGCTATTCGCACCTTACCTGCACTCCCCTCTTGCTGCTTACTTGCTGCGTACTTGCTGCACGGAGCCGACAGAAATGAGAGCTGCTCTGCCCCGCTCCGTGGCCTTGCCAGACCAGCCAGTTATGCATGTGGGAGTAGCCCCCTCTCCCCAAGGGCATGCGCCGATAGCAGCTTGGCCAGGCAGAGGCACATGCAGAGGGCGCTCGGCACTGCGTCGGCGCGAGGTGAGGCGGAGCCTTGGGGTGGCGCCGGCCCTAAGCGCGCCGGGCCGCGCGGCGGCCTGTGGCCCTGGCGTCCAGGCGGCGGCGCGGATGCGTCAGCTGGGCGGAGGGGCAGGCGGATCATGCGCGTGCGGTCGCGCGCGCCACGACCCAGCATGCAGCAGGCTGCGGGCGACGCGGGCAGTAGCGCCCGCGTGGGCGCCAGCCTACTGGCGCTCAGAAAAGTGGGTGAGATCAGGGCCGCACCCGGCCCTACCCTGACAATAAGTGCCCGCGCAGACAACGTGGGCGACAACGTGGGCGACATCGCCGGCATGGGCGCCGACCTGTTCGGCTCGTTCGCGGAGGCCACGTGCGCGGCGCTCGTCATCTCGTCCGTCTCGGCGCTTGGCTCGAGCCACCTGTACTGCGCGATGCAGTACCCGCTGCTGATCAGCGCGTGCGGCATCGTCGTCTGCCTGGTCACAGCGTTCATCGCGACCGACCTCAAGCCCGCGCGCATGGTGTCCGAGATCGAGTCCACGCTCAAGTACCAGCTCATCATCTCCACCATCATCGCCACGCCGGTGCGGTCCCTCCCCCTACGTTCAGTGCGCAGGCAC
>JAABUH010001872.1_pt1 | contig 21737 bp, 23 predicted proteins | sample 5559121 | NCBI WGS metagenome assembly JAABUH01 (sample SAMN10711871, study PRJNA513364) | rock metagenome | isolation source: Antarctica rocks | place: Antarctica: Victoria Land, Battleship Promontory nord | collected 2015-12-28
GCAGCGGGCCCTGGCCTTGCTGCGCGCCACCCAGCGTCAGAACCACGGCGCGTACCGCTCCCATCGCAAGCGCGTCTTGCGCCGCCTCCTCGACACCTCCTGACAACCTAACGTTGTAGTACTAGTTACCGGTATCTTATTTTGACTGGTAATGCGCTCGTCCGTTATAGTGCCGATGGACACGCATCGCCGATCCTCTCGAGTTCGCCCTACCTCGGCGCGTGGCGACCACGACGACCGTAGATCGACGGCGACGGCCGTAGTGGCGGACCTAGAGGGATCGATGCTGCGGAGAGGAGCAGATCGGTATGGACACTCAGCCCCGCTTGACCATCCGCGCGATCCGCGCCCGCGCGGTCGACCTGGCGCCCCACCGGCCGATGGAAACGGCGGCCGGTGCGATAACTAGCACCCCGCTCGCGCTGATCGACCTCCTGACCGAGGAAGGCATCACCGGCGTGAGCTACGTACGCTGCTATACGCCGACCGCGCTCGCCCCCCTCGCCGGGCTCATCGCCAACCTTGATCCCGTGCTCGCGGGCGTCGTCGCCGCGCCCCTCGTGGTCGAGCGGGCGCTCCACCAACACTTTCGCCTGCTCGGGTCGCAGGGCCTGACGGGTATCGCCATGGCCGGCATCGATATGGCGCTCTGGGACGCGCGCGCCAAGGCCTGCGGCGTCCCGCTCGTCACCCTGCTCGGCGGCGAGCCCCGACCGATCCCGGCCTACGCCAGTTTGCGCACGATGAACCCCGCGGGCGCCGCCGCGGAGGCCGCGGAGATGCTCGCCCTTGGCTTCAGCGCGCTCAAGATCAAGGTCGGGCGCGGCGACCTCGCGGCGGACCTTGCTGCGATCCGCGCGGTGCGCCACGCCGTCGGCGACGGCATCGCGCTGATGGTCGATTACAACCAGAGCCTCGCGGTCCCCGAGGCCATCGACCGCATACGCGCGCTCGACGAGGAGGGCCTCTACTGGATCGAGGAGCCCACGCGCGCCGACGACTTCCCGGGGCACGCCCGCATCGCCCAGGCGGCCAGGACCGCGATCCAGCTCGGGGAGAACTGGTGGGGGCCGCACGACGCGGCCAGGAGCATCGCGGCGAGCGCGGCGGACCACGCCATGCTCGACGTGATGAAGCTCGGCGGGGTAACCGGTTGGCTGCGCACGGCGTCCCTGGTCGAGGCCGCGGGCCTACCGGCGTCGAGCCATGCCTTCCCCGAGGTCAGCGTCCACCTCCTGGGCGTCACGCCGACCTGCCGCTGGCTCGAGTACCTGGACCACGTCGGCCCGATCCTGCAAGAGCCGGTACGCATCATGGATGGGCACGCGGTGATGCCCGACCGGCCCGGCGCCGGCCTGGCGTGGGACGAGGACGCGGTGCGGCGCGCGGTGGCCCGTTAGGTGCCCGTTTTGCCGTTCGCTGCTATACCGCCGGCCTATCCTGTGTTATTGTGCGCGCATCGGTACATAAAGGAGGGGCTATGTGAGAGTGCGTACTTGACGTTGGTAGCAATCTTGATGAACATGATTTGTCCCAGGGTCTACCCATGGCGCTACGCCGTTGCCAACGTCAAGTACGCACTCTCGGCTATGTCGTCATCGCCGTCGCCCGCACAGTCACAAGCGGTGGAGTTGGCGCGGGGTTTCGTGGAGCGCGAGCCATTCAACACGTCGCTCGGCCTCTGCATCGCGCGCATAGGCGACGGCTACGCGCAAGCCACCCTGCCTTTTGAGCCCGAGGTGAGCAGCTATGTCGGCTCGCTGCATGCCGCCGTGCAGTATGGCCTGATGGAAGCGGCCAGCGAGGCGGCGCTCCCGAGCGCCATCCCCGATTATCTCGCGCGCGCGACACCGCTTGTCCTGAGGGCCGAGATCGCCTACCAGGCCGCCGCGGACGGGGACTGCCGGGCCGACGCCACCGTGCGCGCAGAGGACGTTGCCCGCGCCAGCGCCGAGTTGGCCGAGCGGGCGCGCACGCGGGTCGACGTGGCGGTCACCCTGTTCGACGCCGCGGGGACAGTGGCGACCGAGGCGACGATCCAGTGGTATGTACGCGTACAGGGCGCATGAGAGAGGGAGGATTCAATTCGATGCGGTCCGCGCTCAAACGCCCGGCAGCGTATCTCTTACTTGTTACGCTCGCGATCGGCGCGACGACCGGCCCTGCTCCCACGGCCGATGCCGTGCCGGCATCGGCGAGAGTACCGGTGATGGCACGGTACAGCAGCGCGGCCTACGGCTACGCGCTGCCGCTCCCCACGGGCTGGGCACGTGTCCCCGCTGTCCACTGGCTCCCGCTCGGGCCGGTGGCCGACCTCACGGCGATGACACCCGACCGCACCGCCGCCATCGGCGTCCTGGTCTCGCCCCTCGGCGACCGCGTCGCCTCGGACGCCTACCTCCAGGCCGTGGCCGATCGCTTCATCGCACAGGAGGACGAGATACGATCGGGCAAGATCTACGAACGGCGCGTGGTCATCCATGGCGTGCCCTATCGCGTGGCCCTCGCCACGTTAGACCACGGTGGCGAGCTGCAGACCACGAGTTGGATGATCGTCCTGGTCACCGCTCGGCATCGCCGCCTCTACGCCTTCGCCGGCCTGGTGTACGACCGCGAGGTCCATTTCCCCGAGCCCAACGCCTCGACGTCGGGCTCGGCGCCGCCCACGCCGACCGACACGCCCATCACGCTCCCCTTTGTCGCCCTCGCGCACGGCCCGGCGGCGCACCCTGCCCCACCCCTGGCCGCGGCGACCTCTGCGTCGGGAGAACAGCGCGCCGCCTGGAGGCCGGCGTTACACCCGGACCAGTCCGTCGGCGCGGCGGCCGCGGGTCTCGCGACGGCGGCCGGTTCGCTGAGTGCCCGTTCCGTCGGCCGCGCTGTCGTGGCGGCGCCGGGACACGCCAACCCGGCGCGCTGCCCCGAGGTACCGCGCGACATCTTTCCCCCCGTGATCGACAAGAATTGCGCGCTGCACACCGCGCAGGCGACGATCGAGCACAGCTTCGCGGGCATCACGATCGACCCCCGCGTGGCCGACGACCCACGCCCCGCGCCGTCCGTCGGGCTGGACAACTTCGCCCAACGGCGCGACGCCGCGCACGGCTTCGCCCTGGACTATCCGGCCCGCTGGGCGCCCTGGCCCGGCGCGAGCGTCACTTTCGCGGCCCGCTCGCCCGACCACAAGGCCTTCGTGGCTGTGGACGCGCGGCCGGTCGGAGCAACACCCTACGCGCGGTCCGACCTGCAAACCGTGGCCGACCGCGCATTGGAGCAATTGGGCAAGGTGGTGTCGCCGGTGACGCACGCGGTGCGGCGGACCGGGGGCCAGTTCTGGGTCATGGCGACACCCGATGGTATCCAGTTCGATGACCGGGGTGCCCCTGCGTCGGCCGAAGCCCAGGCCGCTGTGACGGTCGCGCGCGGCCGGATCTACCTCCTCCTGACCTGGGACGATATCACCGGCCCGGCCAACGACGATCACGACGTGGAGCCGCGTTTCTTCGCGCCGTTCTATCCGCTGGCCCGCGCGGCCGCCCTGGACTACTATGCGACCCATCGCTGGGCGGCCCAACTGGAGGACATCAGCGCCAACTCGTTCGCCCTCGACCGGCGCGCGCCGGTCGATCGGCGGCCGCCCTCGACCGTCGGCGTGGACGGCTTCACGCGCCACGTCAGCACGGCCCACGGCTACAGCCTGAGCTACCCGGCGGGGTGGACGCCCATGGCCGATGCGGGGGCGGGCGTCGACCTGGATGTAGGGACGCGCGATGGCTCGGTGCGCCTGGGGGTCGAGGTGCGGCCCGCGGCCGTTGCGGACGCCGACCCGCGCGCCGTGGCCGACCGCGAGATGGCGCCGTACCTCAAGAGCGGGGAGATCAACCAGCCGAGCACATACACCACGATCCGCCTCAATAGCCAGGCCTGGCTGGTGGCGCACAACGATCGCGCCGAGACCGAGGTGTTCGACAGAAACGGCTTCGGCCACTATGTCAATCGCGACGTGACGATCCTGGTCGCCGTCAGGAACGGACACCTCTACGTCGCGGCGGGCTGGGTGCGGCGGGACATCAACTTCACGACAGACCAGAACATCGACCTCGTCCGATCTAGCCTCAGTACCATCACGCTCCTGTAGTTGCGCCGGCAACGGAGACACGCGGGATGGTCCTATGGGCGGGCACAGGCGCCGTGCATAGATGGGGATGGAGCCGGACGCGGGGTCAGGGCTTGGCGTCATTATGGGCGTCCGAGGCGACGCGCGAGAGTTAGAAAGGGCGATGTCCTCGGCGTCTGGCGAGCGTGGGCCGATGATCTGCGCGGCCACGCGCTCGATTGCGGCCATCATATGGCCGAGGAGGCGCCCGAGGGGCTGTCATCGGCGCTGCATGCTTTCCTCGCGGCGGACGCGTCGGGATAACCCCGACATAGCCCGATCCTGTGGAGACATCCGGCGCTCGCGGGCGCCGTCGGGACAACGCCTGCGTGAGAACCTGCGAACGATGAAGGCTATCTCGAATACGAGGTAGCAATCACCCATTTCGGCGGCTGTACCGCCATCTTGGGGAGGGTAGCAATGACACGGCTGAAGCTGTTCCAGATCGATGCCTTCGCGAGCGCGGTGTTTCGCGGCAACCCCGCCGCGGTCTGCCCGCTCGAACGCTGGCTGGAGGACGATCTGATGCAGGCTATCGCGGCGGAGAACAATCTGGCCGAGACCGCTTTCTTCGTGCCGCACGACGGCGGCTACACCCTACGCTGGTTCACGCCGCGCTATGAGGTTGATCTGTGTGGGCACGCCACGCTGGCCTCCGCCTGCGTGATCCTCACCATCCTCGACCCGTCACGCGACTCCGTGCGCTTCGAAACGCGGAGCGGGCCGCTGTGGGTGCGGTGCAAGGGCGACCTCAGCCCAGGTGCGCGAAGGCGTAGCGGAAGAGGCGATGGTCCGGTTTGAAGGCCCGCGCCCGCTCGGCCGTGATAACCGTGATGGGCACGCCCAACCCGCGCACGGTCGAGGCGATCAGCGCGTCCTCGGTATTCGAGATGATGGCGAGGCGATAGCGCCCGGCCAGGCGCGCGAGCGTCGCGGGGACATCGGGGTAGGGCGGGACCTCCCGGATCGCCGCCAGCAGGCCGTCGCCCCCCGTCGGGTCGGGCGGGAGTCCGCAGCGCTCCAGCGCGCCCGCGAGACTCTGCCGCAGGACCTCGTTATACGGCCGGTAAGGACCGTCGCACAAGGGCGTATGCGCCGCGATAAAGGCACGTCGGAAATCCTCGGCGTCGACGCCGGCGGGCAAAATCGAGCGGAAGTACGCACGGAGCGTCTCATCCCACCGGACCAGCGTCCCGTAACAATCGAAGGTGACAACGGTCGGTCGCATCTCTTTACCTGACTCCTGACGTTGCTCACGCCCTGGATCGCCTCGATGAGTGGCGTCAATGGAGGCGATTCTGCCTTCCGGCATGCGCCGGCCTACCTTCTGCCATCCGCACACCAGCGCCCGCGCGGCGGTTCACGGTGTCCTGTCTCCTGCGGCGACGCCTCACACAATCATGTCATCGCTCCTGACGACTGTCTGGTGGTCCTGGCGCACCCGTAACGGTGAGCGCTCCTCCACGGTCAGCCGAGCCGGGCCGCGCCGCTGCCGTGTTGTCGCGCCTGTCGACGTTTCACGTGGATGAGGGCCAATAGCGCGTCGACGAGCGCGTTGGAGGGTGGCGTCGCGAGCACGCCGGAGGGGCCGCAGTGCCGGGGCACGGGCCGCCCATCGCGCAGGGCCTCCAGCCTCGACTGGAGCGCCATCAAGTCGTGCACATCGCAATAGAGCAGCCTTTGGGTGTCCACAGTGATCCCCAGTGCGTCCGCGAGCACCGACACGCGACGCGCCTCGTCATACCAAGCGCCAATGCGCCCCCATGCCGACCCTGGGTACTGGGCGCCAACAAGGAACAGCATCGCTCACACTCCTTCGCCGACGACACGGCGTGACCATCACTACGACCCGCTACATAGAAGCAGAGCCCTCGCGGCGCACGTACCACGTCCCCCACACCTCCGTGTGCGTCCGATCTCCGCGTTCGCCCCATCCGGCTCGATCATCGCGCCGGCGACAATCCCTCACGTCAACCAATTGGCCGACATCTTGGCCGCTAACCCGCATGGCCTATTGCGGGACGCGGGCGACCGCCGGTAATCGCGGGCGTCCCGGCTACCGCCCGATAGGGCGTACCCTTGTATCGTCCTCACGGGGCGTCGAGGACGCGCACATCGCCCGGCACGAGCACCTCGCCGCGCGGGGCCGGCAGGGGCAGCCAGCGCGGCAGCGCCCGTCGGAGCAGGGACCACGGGTCGCTCGCCGCGGCGGCGCCCCCAGTGCCCCCGGCGTCGACCACGACGACGCGCCCAGTGGCCGCGTCCACGGCGACCGCCAACGGGTTCACGCCGACGGCCGTGCTGCGCAGCACGGCGCCCGTGCGCGCGTCGAGGACATGCAGTGTACCCGTACGGCGCGGCCGTTCGCGTCCACGGGGCCGAAGGCGACGCCGTAGACGCGCCCCCGCGCCGGGTCCACGGCGAGCGTCCCGGCCGCGCCCGGCATCATGGCCGTCCCGCTCCCTGTAGGTCCGAGATAGGCCGCGCCGACCGTGCGCCCGGTGCGCGCGTCGAGCGTGGTCACGACGGTGTCGCTGCTGTTGCCCGAACTCCCCGGGATGTAGACGCGGCCAGCGCACGCGTCCACGACGCCCTGCCCGGGCAGATTGCCGGCCGCGACCGCGCGCAGCGCGACGAGCAGGGCATGGCGCCGGCGTGAGGGTGAGTTCCACCCACGACCGCCGCGCGTGGGCAACGGGGATTCGGTGCGCCTCATGGCCCTGCCCCGGCCTCCATTGCGTCCAGCGTCCGGGGGCGCCGGAAAATCGGGGAACGTCCTCTGGAGCGGCCCACCGGGAGCGCCGGCGCTCCCGGTGGACGCGTCCCACATACACGGTACATTGTCGGCGAGAACGGCGCTCAGGAGGCGGGGGCGAGGGCGACGAAGGTCCACTTGGCGCCGCTGCCCGTGCCCGAGGCGCGGTAGATGCTGATGTCGCGGTTGCTCGAGTCGCCGTTCTTGTCGAATGAGACCCGCCCCGTCGCGCCGCGGTAGTCGCTCGTCGTCGCCACATCCCTGGCGATGATGAGCCGGCGGGTCTGAGTCATGGGGTTGCCGACCTTGATCTGCCCGCCTTTGACGGCCTTGGCGAACGCGCGGATGATCACGTTGGCGGCGTCGTAGGCGTAGATGTCGTAGCCCTCGATCGAGCTGCCGGGGAACTGCGCCTTCTTGGCCGCCACGAAGCTCTGCGCGTAGGGTGAGGTCAGGGCGTTGCGCCCCACGTTGCTGGTCAGCGCGCCCTGCGCGCCGCCCTTGGACGAGCCCTTGATGAAGTCGGTGGCGAAGATGCCATCCCCGCCCATGAACACCACCTTGGACAGGCCCGCGGCGCGCAGGTCGTCGGCCAGGATCTCGGCGCCGCCCTTGAAGCCGTACTCGCCGCCGAAGAACACCAGGTCGGGTTTCTTGGAGGCGATGGTGGTGGCCAGGCTCTGCGCGCTGGCCGAGATGTTCTGGGCGTCGAGCTCGCTCTGACCGAGCACGTTGAGGCCGAGCGTCTTGGCCTCAACGTGCTCGAAGTAGTTGGCCAAGCCGATGCCGTAGGTGCCCTGGTTGTCGGTCACGAAGACGTTCTTGAAGCCGGCCTTCTTGGCGTAAAGGGCGTCGCTGCGGCCCTGGATGATGTCGGTCGTGCAGGTGCGGAAGTAGGTGATGGGCGCGCCGGAGAAGGCCGTGGCCGGCTCGTACTTGGCGCGGAACTTGGGGTTGGTGAAATCGGGGTTGGTGTTCGACGGGCTGATCTGCACCAGCCCGTGGCGGTTGTAGGTGGGCTCGGAGACCTTGGCGGCGGAGCTATTGAGCGGGCCGACCTCGCCGATGACGGACGCGTCATCGACGAATTGCAGGGCGTTCTGGGAATCTTTCGGCCCATTGTGCTGGCCGTTCACCGTGTCGTCGAGCGAGGAGATGTCGAAGGTGACGCCGGGGACGAGGCGCGCGGCGTTGGCCTGCTTGACGGCCACCTGCACGGACTGCTTGATGCCGTAGGAGAGCTCGGCCAGCTCGTTGTAGGGGAGCGAGAGGCCGATCTTATAGGTGAACGAGACAGCGGCCCGTGGCCTCGCCGGCCCGGCGGCGTGCGCGGTGCCGGCGATGCTCGTGAGCAGAGTACCCGTGGCGAGAAGACGACCGAGACGTGCGGCGCGTGGAGACATCGTCCCTCCTCAACTCCTGCGATCGGCGGCCTGGCGCGCCGATGATACCGTCAAAAAAGAATAGACGGTAACACCACTATAGGCGATGGGCGTGTTACCAGTCAAGATGTGACACCGGTCGCGCAATCGGCGGGCCATGCTATGCTGACAGGGGAGATGCCGCGTCCCGGACCGGATGCGGATGCACGAAGACGCGACGATGGAACCCGAGGTCATCCAGCGGGCGCCGGGCGAGCTCGAACTCGTGCGCGCGTTCGTGAACACGCACAACATCGAGGCGGGCCGCGACGAGATGGGCGACGCGGACGGCGTGCGCGCCTGGCTGCGCGACCACGCGCTCCTCGCCGAGGACAACGCCGTCGGCGAGGACGACGCGCGCCGGACCCGCGCGACGCGGGAAGCCCTGCGCGCGCTCCTACGGGAGCACAACGGGGTGGGCGCGCGCTGCGACGCCCTGACCGTGATCAACGAGGCGATCGCGCGCGCCCGGCTCACGCCGGTGCTTCGCGACGACGAGCGCATCCGGCTAGAGCCCCTAGCCGGGGGCGTGGACGGTGCGCTCGGCCGCATCCTGGCGGTCGTCTGCGCGACGACGGCGGACGGGACGTGGGCGCGGCTCAAGGCGTGCCGCAACGAGGGGTGCCAGTGGGCCTTCTACGACGCGTCGAAGAACCGCTCGGCGACGTGGTGCTCCATGGCCATCTGCGGCAGTCGCACCAAGGTGCGCGCCTATCGACAGCGTCGGCGCGGGTGAGCAGAGGAGCGACTGCAGATCGGTCGGGGCCAGGCGCCCGGCGAGCACGTCGACCAGGTCGGGGACACACGCCACCCGCTGGATGCGCGCCATGATCGGATCGTTCACACCGTTGTCATCCCTCATAGGTCACGTGCCATCTTCCGTTCATTGAGGGCCGGGTTCGATGGCAGGGGCTGGCTTTCGCCCGTCGCTATGAAGCCGCACTGAGCATAAAGGGCGAGCCCCGCGCCGTTATGCTCAGTGACCCACAACTCCAGCCGTCGCACGCCGCGGTCTCGCGCCCAGCCGGGGACATGCTCGACCAGGCGCCGGCCCAGTCCCTGTCCTCGATACGCCGGATCGACCCACATCGAGATGAGATGCGCGACCTCCCTCGGCCCGAATGTGTCGAACATGCCGCCCGCCATCCCAATCCACGTCCCCGCTTCCTCGGCCACATACATGATACTCGCCTCGCCCGCTGCATTCCGGGTCGCCCACGCAGTCCAGCCCTCGTCGGTCTGCGCCAGGACCTCGGCGAGCGACACGGCGAACGCGTCCGGCGCGTCGTGGATCGCGCGCAGGCGGATGTCGCGCAGAGCCGCCCCCTCATCGCGCTGTATGGGGCGGATGACGATTGTCGCGCTCATAGGGATGTGCCCTCGAGTTGTCCTATCATGGCATTGGGCGAGACACCGCGTCTCACCTCCCATCACCCCCTTGAGACAGGGAATGCTTCCGGGGCGTGGTGTGATCCGTCGGGGTTGACCACGCGCTCCGTCGAGGCCGGGTGGTGCGGCAGCAACGCGGCCGGTCGGGCCGGTCGCCGCTCGAATCCCCCGCCACAATTCGGGCATATGCCGCCCAGCACGCGCGCGCACCCGGCGCAAAAGGTGCACTCGAACGAGCAGATCATAGCCCCATCCCCGTCGGCGGCCAGGTCTTTATCGCAGCGTTCACAACCCGGCCGCATCTCCAGCATGGTCGCCCCCTCTCGCGTAGCGTGTCGTTCGACGCTATCGCACGACACTATCATCCCCGCCTACCGCGTCCGCGCGATTCGCGGCCCCGCATTTCGCACGCTGCCCTCACCACCTATCATCCACGATACCGCCGCGATGATACGATAACAAGGGCCAATCGGGACCAACGGGCACGGCCAAGTCCGCGGCGCGCCGATCGGCGACCGGCGCCTATCGGTTGTGGACGTGGCCGGCGAGAGCATGTGAGGGATATGTCCATGGTGGATGGGGTGATCATCAGGCCGGCGGAGGCGCGAGACCGCGCCACGTGGGCGGAGATGTGGGAGGGCTACAACCGCTTCTACGGCGTTTCACTATCGGACCGGGTGACGGCGGCCACGTGGGCGCGTATCCTCGACCCCACGAGCCCGATCCGGGCGCTCCTGGCGGCGGATGGCGCGGGCAACACACTCGGCTTCGCCAACTATATCCTCCATCCCTACACATGGAGCGACCAACCCGCCTGCCTCCTCGACGACCTCTTCGTCCGCCCCGAGGCGCGCGGCGGGGGCGTCGGGAGGGCGCTGATCGATCACCTGATCTTGCTCGCCCAGGAACAGGGCTGGGGGCGCCTGTATTGGATGACGCGCGCGGGCAACGCCGTGGCGCGGCGACTCTACGACCGCTTCGGCGCGGTCGATGATTTCGTACGGTATACGGTGTCGTTCGACGGCGCCCGTCCCACGGCCGGCGAAGCCTGAGCGCGCCTGACCTATGGATCTCGGCGTAACCTACGTGACGTCCGTGCCGTCGCGCGCCTCGCGCGCGATGACGTCCGCCAGGAGGCGCGCGCCGCGCGTAACGTCGGCCTCGTCGAGACCCCCGTACCCCAGCAAGAGGCCGCGCCGATCCGGGGCCGCCACGTAATAGGCGTCGAGCGTCGTGACGACCACGCCCCGGCCATAGGCCTCGTGGGCAATATGCGCCGGATCGAGATCGGGGCGCACCTCGAGGTACGCGTGCAGGCCGGCATCGAGGCCGCGCACCGCCGCCAGGCGCCCGAGTGGCGCCAGCGCCGCGTCGAGCGCCTGGCGCTTCCAGGCGTAGTGGCGCCGCATGCGCCGGATATGGCGATCGAGGTGGCCACCGGTGATGAACGCCGCGAGCGCCTGCTCCACCGGCCAGGGTGTGTGGTCATCCGCCGCGCGCTTGAGCTCCTCCACCCGCCGGCCCAGCGGCGCGGGCGCGACGAGGTAGCCCACGCGTAGGGCGGGCGTGAGCACCTTCGAGAACGTGCCGACATAGGCGACGCAGCCGTCCGCCCCCCGCCCCGCGAGGGCCGGGAGCGGCGGCGCGTCGAAGCGGAACTCGCTGTCGTAGTCGTCCTCCACGATGAGGCTGTCGGTCGCCCGCGCCCACTCCAGCAGCGCCAGCCGCCGCGCCACCGACAGGCGCACGCCGAGCGGGTACTGGTGCGACGGAGTCGTGTACACGAGGGGCGGGGCGGACGGACCGCGCGGCAAGGCGTCGACGCGCAGGCCATCGTCGTCGACCGGCACGGGCAGGAGGCGCGCGCCGTGCGCGCGGAGCACGCGGCGCGCGGTCGGGTAGCCTGGCTCCTCGAGCGCCGCCGTGTCGCCCGGGGCGAGCGTGGCCTGCGCGATGAGGGCGAGCGCGTGGCCCGCGCCCGCCGTGATGACGACATCGTCCGGCGCGCAGGCCAGGCCGCGCGAGCGCCCGAGGTAGTCCGCGATGGCCTCGCGCAGGGCGGGGAGCCCGGCGGGCGCGCCGTACCCCGCCGGCGGCAGAGGCGTGACCGCGTCTCGCCACGCGCGACGCCAGGGGTCCAGCGCCAGCGGGGAGAGCGACGGTACTCCGGGGCGGAAGTCGATGGCGCGGGGCGACAATGGCGTGTCGGCGACGGGCGGCTCGTGCTCCACGCGGAGCCAGCGCGGCGCGCGGGTCGGCGCCGGCAGGACAGGGCGCGGGAACGGGGGCAACGTCGCCTCGACATAGGCGCCCGATCCGTGAGAACTCGCGAGGTACCCGTCGGCGACGAGGTCGGCGTAGGCGGCGACCGCGACGTTGCGGGTGATGTCGAGCGCGGCGGCGAGCCGGCGCGTCGAGGGGAGGCGTGTGCCGGCGGGGAGTTGACCCGCGCGGATGGCGTCGCGCAGCTGCGCCACGATCTGCCGGTGCAGCGGCCGATCGGCTGCCCGCTTGAGCTGCAGCGGCAGATCCAGATCCACGGCTGCGCGCCCCAACGACATGCGGATCTCCGGGAGTGGTCGCGCTAATCGGCCTATCAATAATCTTTTCGGGGCGTCCACTCGCTCCATAGTATACCGTCGAGATACGATCGGCGTGTCGTAGGGGGCTGTACCCGTCCTTCGAGAGGGCATCGGCGGTCAGCCCTCTCCGTGCCAAAACTTTACTCCCAAAACACCGCCCCCTCGCCCACGACCACGGCCTGGCCGCCGACGCGCGGTCCGGCAATATCCTCTCCTTGAGGGCGCATCTCGACATGAATCCGGCTCGGACGTCCCATCTCCACCCCCTGCTCGACGATGAAGCGCGCCTCCAATCCGGCGGGTAGGCCGCCATGGCGGGCGAGATAGGCGCCGCGCGGCCCCGCCGCCCCGCCGGTCGCGGCGTCCTCGGGGATGCCCAGCGCATGCGGGCCGAACATGCGGGCGTGGACCGCGGCGTCCGGCGCGACCGTCTCTAGCGCGAACACCAGGAGCGCCGCCGACGCGTCGCCCGCGAAGAGCGCGGCCAGGGCCGCGGCGTCGGGCCGGCACGCCGCGACCGCGGCCAGCGACCGCAGGGGGACATAGAGGAAGGGCACGCCCGTCGACACGACCTGCAGCGGCCAGGTCGCGTGCAGATCGGACGCATCCACCCCGAGCGCCGCCGCCACACGGCGCCGGTCGTCGCGCACCCGCCCGAACACGGGGGACGGCTGGATCATCCAGACGAAGCTCGGGCGACCAGCGCGCTGCTCGATCACGACGGGCGTCGGCCCGACGCCCAACGCCAGCGTGACCTCGGTCACGGCGCCCCGGAGGGGAATGGCGCCCTCCCACGCGAGCACGTAGCTCGTCCCGATGGTCGGGTGGCCCGCCAGGGGCAGCTCCGTCGCCGGAGCGAAGATGCGCACGCGTTTGGCCGCGTCGGGATGGTCGGAGGGAAACACGAAGCTGCACTCCGCGTAGTTCATCTCGCGCGTCACCGTCTGCATCTCCTCGGCGGTCAACCCCCGGGCATCGGTGAACACGGCCAATTGGTTGCCCCCGAAGGCCCGATCCGTGAACACGTCGACCTGCACGAAGCGGTACCTCCTCGCCATCCGTCCTTGCCGTCCTTTCGCTCGCGTGTCCCTCTATCCTCGCGCGGGATGATATGCTCATGCATATTGCGCCTCGCCGAAGCCGAAGGACCAGTTCTCCCTCTTCACCTCGACCAGGCTGATGAAGACGTCTTCCGGTCTGATGCCGGGGTCCTCGGCGAGGCGCTCCGCGATGCGCCGGTAGAGCGCCTTCTTCTGGTCCGTCCCGCGCGTCTCGGCGGCCGTGATCTGGATGATGACGAGGTCGTCGCTGCGCGCGATCCCCAGGTAGGTGACGCCGTACAGGAAGTCGCCGTCATCGTGCTCGGAGACGGTCATGAACAGGTCATCCTCCGGCACATCGAAGGTTTCGCGCATCGCCCGATAGATGTTGTCTGCGCGCGACCGTACTCACGGATCGTGCGGGGCCGTCGTCCCATCTTGCGTGTGTAGACCGGCGCTGAAGCCGGCGATCAGGCGGCGGAAGCTCTCGTCCCTGTCGAGCGCGAGCCCGAAACCGCCGGCGGCCTCCAGCGTGGCGAACCCGTGCGCGAGACTGCGTAGCGCGCGCACGGCGTGGATCGCGTCGTCGCCGCGCAAGCCGTAGGGCGCGAGCACGGCCAGGACGACCTCGACGATCTCCCCTTCGGCCGCGTCCAGCTCCGTGTCGTCGGGATCCGTCAGGCGGGACGCGCGCACCGTGGCGGCGTAGAGCCCGGGGCGATCCTTAACAAAGGCGCGATAGGCCTGGCACAGCGCCGCGACCGCGTCGTCGCCCGTCCTGCCAATAGCGGCGTGCGCGAGCCGCGCGCCCAACTCGCGCCTCCCCAGCAGGTCGAGCTCGCGGCGCAGCCCTCGCAGCCCGTCGACATGGTTGTAGAGCGAGGGCGTGCGCACGCCGAGGCGCTGCGCGAGCCGGGCCAGCGTGAGCTCGTGCAGCCCCTCGCCATCGGCGATGGCGGCGGCGGCGCGCACCACCGCTGCCCGATCCAGCCCAGCCCTGGGCACAGACTTGCCCGGCGCCGTGGTCGCCGCCGTGGTCGCGCCCCTAGCCGGCATGCGCCGCCTGCCTGCCCATGTGACTCTCGGCCACCGCGATGGCCCCGTCCATCGCGGGCCGTGGGTCGGCGAGGACGACGCCATGCCCGACGGCCAGGCGCATGGGGTTGAGCCCCCGCAACGCCCGCGCGCTCGCCAGCGCGGTCGGCTTGTGCCAGGTCGCCAGGGCAGGGAAGGGGAAGGTTGGGCGCACCATACCCGAACCGGCGATGCCGCCGCGCGTCTGGAAGGCGTCGCCCGCGACGAGCGTGCCGTCGCGCGTGTCCAGGAAGGCGACGTGGCCGGGCGTGTGGCCGGGGGCGTCCACGACCAGGAGCGAGCCGACACGGTCCCCTGCCCGGAGCAGGCGGGTCGGGCGCGTCGCGCACACCTTCCACGCGCCGCGCAGCTTCTCCCGAGGCTCGTCCGCGTCGAGGCTCATATCCCCGGCGAGGAAGCGGGCCGAGCGCACCGAGACCACCACGCCGGCCTCGGGGAGCGCCACATGCAGGGCGTCGAGCGAGCCTACGTGGTCGCCATGGGCATGGGTGAGGAGGATGCGCGCAATGGGCGCGCCGAGTCCCCGCGCCGCCGCGATGATCGCCGGCGCCGAGCCACCGATGGCGGTGTCTATGAGGGTGAGCCCGTCGTCCTCGCGCACCAGATACATGTTGACGGGGAACGCGCGGGGGAAGCGCGTGAGTTGAACTAGATGGTCGCCATGTGCTGTCGTCTTCATGACCCGATCCTCTCGTGAGGCGCGCTCGCGCGGGACACCGCCCCCGGCGCGCTTTACTTCTATCCGTAGCACTTTTGCTAACGTAATTTCAATTTAAACTAATGATATTAGCTTGTCAAGAGGACGCCACGGTCAAAAGCGACGCTCTTGCCCAGGGCTTGTGAAAAGCTGTGTAGAGCCCGCCCATGCCCGGGCGCGCCCATTCAGCCCACCGCGTCGAGCGGGTTAGAAGGCGTAGCGGATGCCGCAGTAGGGCAGGCGCTCCCGGAGCAGGGCGCAGAAGTCGGCGACGTAGCCGCGCTTGAGGCCCATCTTGTAGCGCAGCGCGGGGTCGCCGCTGGCCTGCCCCACCTTGGTCTCCTGCAGCTCGGGCCGCCACAGGAGCTCCTCGCCCCTGGGGTGCCAGCGCAGGTTGACCTCGTGCAACTCCTGGTCGTGCGTCAGGAAGATGACCTCGGCCCGGAGTTGCCTTTTGACGGCGGGCGCGAGCGTGTCGTCGATGAGCGCGAACAGCGTGGCATAGTCTTGCAGCCAGCCATCGTAGACGATAACGGGTCCGAAGTTTATGTTAACCTCGTAGCCGGCCTCGTGGAAGAGGTTCATGGCTGCGACGCGCTCGGGGACGCTCGACGTACGCACGTCGACGAGCCTGGCCGTGTCCGCGGGCATGAGGCTGAAGCGCACGCGCGTCTTGCCGCCCGGGTCGTAGCGGAGCAGGTCGCGGTTGACGTTCTTGGTGGCGAAGGTAGCCCTGGCGTTGGGCAGGCGCCGGAACAGGTCCACGAGGTCCCTGACGTTGTCCGAGATCACGGCGTCGACGGACAGGTCGCTGTTCGTGCCCAGTTCGTAGGTCCACAGCGTGGGATCGGCCCCTGTCGGCTCCCACTTGACTCCCTGCCTGTTGGCGTGGCGCTCGATCGCGCCGAGGATACCCTCGATGTTGACGAACGTCGTGATGGGGTTTGCGTAGCCCTTGCGGCGAGCCACATAGCAGTACGAGCAAGAGCTCGCGCAGCCGTTCGCGGCCGAGGGGGCCACGAAATCGGCGCTGCGGTAGAAAGGCGTGCAGCGCAGCGTCTTCTTGGAGCCGAGCACGAGCACGGTGCGCTTAACCCTATTCCAGTCCGCGGCGAGCGCCTCGTTGCGGTGCAACGCCGGAATGTTCCAGTGCGAGGAGATCTCGATACGGCGCGCCCGGGGGTAGCGCGCCAGGATCTCGCGCCCGCGCGGCAGGTCGGGGACGGCGGGCTCGTGGTAGATCGTATCGACGTCGAGGAGATCGTTGATCACTGTTGGATTATACAGGGGAGGGCGGTGTCCGCTTCGCGGACACCGCCCTCCCCTGTATAATCCACACGCGCCGGCGAGGTCTTGCAAGCAGGCGCGCGCTGGCAGGGTCTTGTTCAGCCCGCGGCGATGCCCTCGACGTTGCCCGGCTCGGTCATGGCTACCGGGTCGAGGATGCGGTCGAGCTCTTCGTCGGAGAGGCTGGTCTTCTCGCGCGCCACCTCGCGGATCGTCCCGCCCGTGCGCGCCGCCTCCTTGGCGATGTCGGCCGCGGCGTCGTAGCCGATCTTGGGGGCGAGCGCCGTGCAGATGGCCAGCCCTTGCATGACCATTTGTGGGCCTTTGTCGGTCGCCTGCAGCCCGGCCACGCACTGGTCGACGAAGTTGTCCACGCCCGCGGTCAGCAGGTCGATCGACTGCTGCAGGTTGTACTGCACGACCGGCATCATCACGTTGATCTCGAAGTTGCCGGACTGCCCGCCCACCGTGATCGTGACGTTGTTGCCCATCACCTGCGCGCAGATCATCGCCAGGGACTCGGGGATGACCGGGTTGACCTTGCCCGGCATGATCGAGGAGCCCGGCTGCACCTCGGGCAGTGCGATCTCGCCGATGCCGGCGCGCGGGCCGGAGCCGAGCCAGCGGATGTCGTTGGCGATCTTCATCAGGCTCACCGCGACGGTGTTGAGCGCGCCGCTGGCCTCCACAACGTTGTCGAGCGTGCTCTGCGCCTGGAAATGGCCGTCGGTCTCATGGATATCGACGCCGCCGTTCACCTCAGATAGCTTCGCGCAGACGCGCGCGGCGAACTCGGGGTGCGTGTTGACGCCGGTGCCCACGGCGGTGCCGCCGAGCGCCACCTCTCCGAGTTCCCCCGCGGCGCGCCCCACGCGGGCGAGGCCGCGCTTGACCTGGTCGGCGTAGCCCTCGAACTCCTGGCCCAGACGGATTGGCGTGGCGTCCTGCAGGTGCGTGCGGCCCGTCTTGACCACGCCCATGAACTCCTCGGCCTTCTGGCGCAGCGCGCCCTCGAGCTTCCGCAACGCGGGCTCAAGCTCATCGTGCAGGCCAAGTAGCGCCGCGACGTGGATGGCGGTGGGGATCACGTCATTGGAGGACTGCCCTTTGTTGACGTGGTCGTTGGGGTGTACCGGCTTCTTGTCGCCGCGCTGGCCGCCCAGGAGCTCGTTGGCGCGGTTGGAGATCACCTCGTTGGCGTTCATGTTGGTCGAGGTGCCGGAGCCGGTCTGGTAGATGTCCACCACGAACTGGTCGTCGTGCTTACCGTCGACCACTTCTTGAGCGGCGCGCACGATGGCGTCGCCGACCTGGCGGTCGAGCAGTCCGAGGTCCATGTTGACCTGCGCCGCGGCGAGCTTGATCTGGCCGAGCGCCTTGATGAACGAGCGGCCAAAGCGCAGCTGGCTGATGGGAAAGTTCTGCACCGCGCGCATAGTCTGGCCGCCGTAGTAGGCGTCGTTCGGGACCTCGACCGGTCCCATCGAATCCTTCTCGACGCGATGATTCGGCCGCGCCTGTGTCTGTGTCACTGCATGCGCTCCTTATGTACGTGTCCGTTGTACGTGTCCGTTGACCGGGGGCCACCGAACATAGGGGGCTAACACCACTGTTTATTGTACACCGTTCACCGCGCGGCGTCTGGTACGCGTATTGCGTCTTATGACTGTTGCATCCACGACAGGCGTCGGTGAGGTATCGTCCTATGCGCCCCTCTTGTATGCTACATATAGGTTCTGTATCGCGATCGCGACACGGTCCATACTCTCTCAGTTTTCCTGAAAGCGGTAGTTATAATGAATGCTCCACAAGTCCAACCCTCACAATCCCCACCGCGTACGGGCGCGATGGACCGCCTCGGCCTGAACCGCTGGCTGCAACTGTTCCTAACCATCATCGCCGGCGCGGTCGTGGCCGTGATCGCGTGGTCGATCATCGGTCGCTTCTCGCACATCATCATCCTGCTCATCGCCAGCTTCATCCTGGCCTACCTGATCGCCCCCCTGGTCAACCGTATGGAACGGGGCGGGGTGCCGCGCCTGGCTTCCACCGCGCTCGTGTATCTCGTCATCTTCGGGGTCCTTGCTATCGGTGTTGTGCTGCTGCTTGGGCCGCTGGGAGATCAGCTAAAACAAGTGAAGAACAGTTTGCCGACGTACTTCGACCCTAACGGGAAACCGAGCGGTATCGAGCAAGCCTTGGCGGACCGCGGCGTCAACACGAAGGAATTACGCAAATCTGCCCTGGGCGCGGTCGGCAATGCGAGCCAACTCATCGTGGGCAACCTCGGCAATACCATCACGATCGTGAACGGGACCATCACCTTCGTTACCGATGTCTTGCTCGCGCTGGTCATCACGTTTTATTTCATCATCGATGGCCACGCCATGCGCAACCGAGCGGTGCGCCTGCTCCCCGAGTCCTACCGCAGCCGCTGGTTCTTCATCGAAGCGGCGCTGAACCGGGTGCTTGGTGGCTACATCCGCGGGCAGGTCATCGTCGCGGCGACGGTCGGGGCGGCCGCGGGAATCGGATGCGCCGTCATCGGCGTCTACTTCCCCATCGTCATCGGCGTGCTCGCCTTCATATTCGAATTCATCCCCATGCTCGGTCCTGTGTTGGGCATGATCCCCGCCGTGGTGATAGCGTTGTTCCAGCCGCACACACCGGTCGTGTGGGTAATCATCTTCTTTATCGCGCTCCAGCAGGTCGAGTCGAACTTTATCGTGCCGCGTATCAGTGGGCACGCCGTGGGCCTCCACCCACTGGCCGCGCTGTTGGCCCTGATCGCGGGGCTCGACCTCGGCGGCATCGGCGGCGCCTTGTTCGCGGTCCCAGTCGTCGGCGTGCTCTACGTACTGATCTCGGCCCTCTACAGCGACGCCACGGGCCAGTCGCAACTCTTGGTCGCTCAGACCCAAACGAGGCGCCGGCCCTACGACTTCCTGGCGCGCCAGATCACGCAGCGCCGTGGACGCGCTCCCGCGCCCGCACACGCGTCTGTCGTTGTGGCTGAGCCAGAGCAAGCTCTTGTCGCCAACGAGCGCCTGGCCACGATCCAACACGCGAGCGCGCAACTGCAAGAGCAGTTCGAGGCCGAGCAAGTCGAGCAGGCGGCCGCCGAGGCGTCGGCGCCGGATGCGCATCCGCACGAAGGACAAGCGCCGAACGACACGAAGACGCCGCCCGTCAACGTGGGAGGATAGAAGAGGTTTCAGGGAGGATGTATCATGGCCAGCGAGCGGCGCCTGGGCTTCCTACTCGACGTAGACAACACGTTGCTCGACAACGACGCGCTGAAGGACTACCTCTCTGAACAACTGAGCAAAACGCTTGGCGCGGAGGGGTCCGACAATTTCTGGCGTCTCTATGAGGAGGTGCGCCGCCAGCGCGACGTGGTCGACCTGCCGCTCACAGTCGAACGCTACGTCGTGCGCTCGGGCGACGCCGCGGCCGGGACCCAGTTGCGCCAAATCCTCGACACCATCCTCTTCCCCAGCTTCGTCTATCCGCACGCGTTCGAAACGCTGCGGCGGCTCAAGACGCTCGGGGCGACCACGATCCTCTCCGACGGCGACAGCGTCTTCCAAGCGCGCAAGATCGAGCGATCGGGGCTGGCCGCCGCCGTCGATAACCATGTCCTGATCTACATCCACAAGGAAGATCACCTCGACGAGGTGGCCATGGCTCAGCCCGCCGACCATTCCGTCATCGTCGACGACAAAGCCCGCATCCTGGCCAACGTCAAGCGCATCCTCGGCGACCGCGTAACCACGGTACACGTGCTGCAGGGACACTACGCGCAGGAACTCGTGCCGGGCGGGTTCACGCCGGACATCGCGGTACAGGGGATTGGTGACCTGCGCGCGATAGACGCCGCGCGCTTTCAGTGACGAGTGGCTCGACCTAATGAGCGATACATAGACGCCCGTCGCCATCGGCGCTTCATAGAGGACATTGGCATCCAGGGCCGCAACCAACGGCGCGTCGATGGGGAGCACGAGAGGCTAACTGCTCCCGGCGTGCGCCTCGTTTGCGTCCGCGTCCACGTCGAATAGCCCTGTTCGTAACGACATCAGTGCTCCCTCCACCATCCACAGCGGCCAAACTATCGATGTCAGAAAAGTGGTTAGTTAGGTGTATTGATTGCACTGCACGCATAGGTATGGGAGCAGGCCCAACAGGGTGACTTGCTTGCACGGCAGCAGACATCGGCGACGCAGGTGATAGGACACCCAGGCCAGCTATCAGGCCCACGAGAAGATATGCGGCCCATCCCTTCCTGCTCGCCATCATAACGCCCTCCCCGCATAGCACCTATTTGCACTACAGTATGACGGCTCCATTGAAGCATATGCGGGGTGCAGGGCGGACGTACAATACGGACAAACGCGCCAACAAATCGCCGTCATGCATGTAAGGCTAAGGCCTGTGGCGCGGCCCGCAATCGCGTATAACATGATCAAGTGGATAGGTGTTGGCGCGCCGCGTATGGAGGCAGGGCCATGGACAGGGGTGAGCCGCTAACCCTGAGAGACCGGCTGGTGTACCTCCTCGAACGGGCCGATTGGTACCAGCATCAGTTGAGCGACGCGTCGGGCGTGTCGACCGCCACGATCGGCCATATCGTGAACGGTGTGGTACGCGCCGAGCATGGCCCTGGGCGTGGACCCAATCGAAGTACCAGGACGAGCCTGATCAGGGCGCTGGCAGAACGCTTCGACCAGATGGTCGAGGATAGGACGTTGACCCGGGAGGAGGCCGGCGAGCTCAAGGAATACGCCCGGCATTTGCTGACCGCGCGCCAGGGTCCCGCGGCCGTACCGCCCGAGGCCGAGCCATCGCCGCCGTTCGTCGTGCCGTCGTACCTGACGCCGTTGGTCGGCCGCGCGGACGAGGTGGCGCGGGCGGACGCGCTGCTGCGCCGCTCCGAGGTGCGACTGCTGACCCTGACCGGCCCTCCCGGCTTGGGCAAGACGCGGCTGGGTGTGGCCGTGGCGACGCATGCGCGCGACCTGTACGCCGGCGGCGTCTATACCGTCCTGCTCGCCCCGCTGCGCGCGCCCGAGCTGGTCATGCCGACGGTCGCGCGGGCGCTCGGACTAAGCACATGACCATAAGTTCGGCGCGTTTTTACGCCCGAAATCACGCTCAATGGACCATGCCAGACTTATGGTCATGTGCTTAGTACTACAACGTTAGGTTTGGGCAGAGGTGGAGTAGACTGAGGAGAGGAGGACCGCTGATGATTGCTGCCTACGCCCCCTTGATCGCGCCGCCCTCGGCGCAAGCGCCCACGCCCAACCTGGCGCCGC
>JAABUH010001873.1_pt1 | contig 21731 bp, 22 predicted proteins | sample 5559121 | NCBI WGS metagenome assembly JAABUH01 (sample SAMN10711871, study PRJNA513364) | rock metagenome | isolation source: Antarctica rocks | place: Antarctica: Victoria Land, Battleship Promontory nord | collected 2015-12-28
CCCTCATGCGCCTGCGCACGCTGCGCCTCAACGGCGACTGGGACCGCTACTGGCGCCAGCGTCAGGCTCCCTCGCTCCTCGCGGCCTGACCCCAGGACTTCTGCGCGCTAACGATAATTCACGAGCCCTGGGGAGCAAGTATGGGGGGTAGGCTGTTCGGGCCCTATCTGGTATACAGTTCAGGTGATGGATAGAGAGCGCCATGTGGTCATCGTCCCTGGGCTGAGCGATAACCCGGCAGGGTTGCGGTGGCTGACGAGGAATTGGGTCGAGCGATACGGTCTCATCCCCCACATCGTGCGCTTCGGCTGGTACGGACACGTCGACGACTTCGCGCCGCGGCTGGACAGGCTGGGCGAGTATATCGATGGGCTATTGGCCGACGGGAAGCACGTTTCCTTGCTCGGCACGAGCGCGGGCGCCAGCGCAGTGCTGAACGCGTTCTTCTCGCGACGCGACGCCATACAGGGCGTGGTGAGCGTGTGCGGCCAGTTGCGCGCGGGGGAAGGTGTGTATCCGTCGCTGGACCACTCCAGGAATCGGCGCCTCTTCAAGCCGTCGGTGCTGCGCTGCGAGGAGGGGATCGGTGGGCTGACGTCCGCCGACAAGGGCCGCATCCTCACCGTCAGCCCGCTCTTCGACGAATTCGTCCCCGTCGCGACGATGACGATCGCCGGCGCGACGAACCGGCGCATCGTGGCCATCGAGCACATGGCGGGCATCTACCTGGCTCTCTCGGTGTACGCCAGGATCGTCGTCGATTTCCTCGCGCGGGGCGCCTGAGCGCGCGAAACTCCGACGGATCGGCGGACACGGTCAGGCCTGTCCCTTGGCCGCCGGTTTGGCCGCCGCGTACTCCGCTGCGAAACCCACGACCAGCAGCCCGACCAGCGCGGCGAGCTGCGCTACGGCTGCGACTGCTACCCCGAGCGGGATCGTCGCGAGGGCCAGCGCCGCTAGCGCGGTCCGCCAGCGGCCCGATCCAATCCCCAGCGAGCGGCGGAAGAGCGCGTCGCCGAGCAAGAATAGCGCGACCCCGGCGGCCAGCGCGAGCGCCCGCGCGCCGTCGAGGCCCGCGAAGGGATGGCCGGTGGCCTCCCGCAGCGCCGACGCGACGGCGACGACCCCGAGCAGCAGGGGCAGATGCCAGTAGCCGAACGCCGTGAGCGCCAGGGCGGGTCGTCCCTCCGGCGGCGCGCCGGCCAGCGCGCGCTCGGCTCGCCCGTCGTCGCCGCCGAAGTAGGTCCACCATAAGCAAGCGTTGAGCAGCAGGCCGAGCACCGCGACCCCCGTCAGCGGCGCGTCGACACGCTCCCGCAGCGCGCCCGAGCCGACCGCGACCACCGACTCGCCGATGGCGATGAGCACGACCAAGCCATGGCGCTCGACGAAGTGCGCCGGGGCGATCTCGAAGCCGCCGGCGCTGGCCACGCGCCCGGCCGCCCACTGGAGCGCGAGGGCCAGCGCCCACACCACGTATTCCGCCGCGCCGCCCACGGCTCCCGCCAACAGGACCAGTAGCGCGGACGCGAGGTTGAACGGCGCGAGGCGCAGGATCGCCCGCACGACGCCTCCCGACGCGGCCCGCGTGAACAGGGCCGCGTGCACGGAGACCACCGCGAGGTAGGCCAGCCCGAAGGCCGGGCCGCCCCCGGAGAACGCCCGCGGGATCGTCAGCGCCAGGACCAGGAAGGCGGCCATGCCGCCCAGCAAGAGCAACCGGCGGCCCGCCCGATCGGGGGCGACCGCGTTCGTGAGCCACGCGTAGCCGCCGTACATGTACCAGATGACGCCCAGCATGAGCGCGACCCGAAGCAGCCCCCGTCCCGTCGGGTCCGCAAACAGAACTGCCGTGAGCTGCGTGATCGTGAAGACGAACACGAGGTCGAAGAAGAGTTCGAGCGTGGAGACCCGCGTGACCTCCTCGGTGGACGTCTCGCTCACGCGTCCCCCCCGCTGGACGATGCGACTCGAGGCGGAGATCCGCGTAGGAGCCCCTCCCCGTCCACCGGGCGCGTCACCGGGCGCGTCACCAGGCGATCAACGGCGTCGCGCCCGGTGGGGAAGGGGTGGGTGCATATACAGATATGGTACCCGATGCCACGCGAGGAGGGGGCCCGGCGCATGCGCCGGGCCCCCTCCTCGCGTGGCATCCGTGTCCCTGGTCGATCGGCGGGACCCGTCGCGCCCCCAATCCGATCGCCCGGGCGGCCTAGTAGTCCATGCCGCCCATGCCGCCCATGCCGCCCGCGGGCATGGCGGGGCCGGCGCCGGCCTTCTCAGGAAGGTCGGTGACGATCGTCTCGGTCGTCAGCAGCATGCCCGCGATCGAAGCCGCGTTCTGCAGCGCCGAGCGCGTTACCTTGACCGGGTCGATCACGCCCGCCTGGAACATGTCCTGGTACTCGCCGCTCGCGGCGTTGTAACCCTTACCGGGCTCGAAGCCCCGGACCGCCGCGACGACGACCGAGCCCTCGGCGCCGGCGTTGTACGAGATCTGGCGCAGCGGCTCCTCCAACGCCCGGCGCAGGATGTCCACGCCCGTCTTCTCGTCGCCCTGCAGGTTCAGGGTGTCGAGCGCGGGGAGCGCGTTGATGAAGGCCGTGCCGCCGCCGGCGACGATGCCCTCCTCGACCGCGGCGCGCGTCGCCGAGAGCGCGTCCTCGATGCGGTGCTTCTTCTCCTTGAGCTCGACCTCGGTCGGCGCGCCGACCTTGATCACGGCCACGCCGCCGGCGAGCTTGGCCACACGCTCCTGCAACTTCTCCTTGTCGAAGTCCGAGGTGGTGTCCTCGATCTGCGTGCGGATCTGCTTGGTGCGCGCCTCGATCGCCTCGGGGGAACCGGCCCCCTCGATGATCGTCGTGTTGTCCTTGGTCGCCGTCACGCGGCGAGCCTGACCGAGCATGTCGATGGACACGTTCTCGAGCCGGAGACCGACCTCCTCGGAGACGACCTGGCCGCCCGTGAGCGTCGCGATGTCCTCGAGCATGGCCTTGCGGCGGTCACCGAAGCCGGGAGCCTTGATCGCGAGCACGTTGATGGTGCCGCGCAGCTTGTTGACCACGAGGGTAGCCAGAGCCTCGCCGTCCACGTCCTCGGCGATGATCACCAGCGTCTTGGACACCTGCACGAGCTTCTCGAGCACGGGCAGGATGTCGGCGATGGCGCTGATCTTCTTGTCCGTGATCAGGATGTGCGGATTCTCCAGCGCCGCCTCCATGCGGTCGGCGTTGGTGACCATGTAGGGCGACACGTAGCCGCGGTCGAACTGCATGCCCTCGACGTAGTCCTGCTCGAGCCCAAGGCCCTGCGACTCCTCGACGGTGATGACGCCGTCCTTGCCGACCCGGCTCATGACCTCGGCGATCATCTGGCCGACCGACTCGTCCTGGCTCGACACCGCGGCGACCTGCGCGGTCTCCTCAGTCGTGTTGACCGGCTTGGAGATGCGCTTGAGCTCCTCGATGATGGCGTCCACGCCCTTGTCGATGCCGCGCTTGAGGATCATCGGGTTGGCCCCGGCGGCCACGTTGCGCAGGCCCTCGTGGACGATGGCCTGGGCGAGCACGGTGGCGGTGGTGGTGCCGTCGCCGGCCACGTCGTTGGTCTTGGTGGCGACCTCCTTGACGAGTTGGGCGCCCATGTTCTCGAAGGGGTCGTCGAGCTCGATCTCGCGGGCGATGGTCACGCCGTCGTTGGTCACGGTGGGCGCGCCGAACTTCTTGTCGAGCACCACGTTGCGGCCCTTGGGGCCGAGCGTTACCTTGACCGCGTTCGCCAGCTTGTCGACGCCCGCCATCAATGAGCGGCGCGCCGGCTCGGAAAACTCTAGTTGCTTGGCCATTCTTCCTCCTACGTGTTCGGTGATCTGGTGACTGGTGACTGGTGATGAGTGTCGCTGGGAGTGGTCAGCGCGTCGGCCGGAGCCTCTACGCCCTAACAACGAACACCGACCCACTAGACAATGGCTAGGATGTCTTTCTCGCTCACGATGAGCAGATCCTCGCCCTCGACCTTGACCTCGGTGCCGGCGTACTTGGCGTAGAGCACTTCGGCGCCCGCGGTGACCTCGAGTGCGGTGCGCTGGCCGTTGTCACCGACCTTGCCGGGGCCGACCGCGAGGATGGTGCCGCGCTGGGGCTTCTCCTTGGCCGTGTCGGGCAGGATCACGCCGCTCGCCGTGACCTCCTCGCGCTGCGCCGGGCGGATGACCACGCGGTCGCCCAACGGCTTGATGCTGACCTTCGTTTCGGTTGTCAACGTCGATTCCTCCTACTACACCTGTTCTCTCTCAGTCGTTAGCACTCTCGGGGCGAGAGTGCTAATCTCCTCACTTAGCGTAGCAAACGGGGCGCTAGATAGCAAGGGTGGGCCGGGAGATGAATGTCCTACAGTGTAGGAGGAGGACTCGCCGCGTTCAGGAACGGTCGCACCGCCGGCGCGAAGCGGTCGACCGCATCGTAGTGCGCCACGTGGCCGGCGCCGGGGATGACCAGGAGCTGTCCGCGCGGCAGCAGGCGCGCCGCCTCTTCGCCCCAGCGCTGTGGTACCAGCGGGTCGCGCTCACCGCGCACGACCAGCGTGGGCGCGGTGACGCGGGGCAGGCGCTCCTCGATGTGGTCCTGCAGGCAGACCCGCGCCATGCCGAGGGCGCGGCGCGCCCCGATGTTCCACACGTCGCGTGCGATGATCGGCAGGTAGGCCGGGGGTTCGCGCGTGCCATCCAGGAGCAGACGTGTCGTCGCCCCCACGGCCGTGTGGTGGCGCGGGTCGATCGTCAGCCCGACCAGCACGAGCCGGTCGACGCGCCCCGGGTGGCGCAGCGCGAAATCTGTGGCGATCTGACAGCCGAAAGAGTTGGCGACCAGTATGGCTCGCCCCAGGCCCACGGCCTCCATCCACTTTTCCAGGACACGCGAGAGCTCGGGCAGGCCCTGGATATCCGCGGGCGGGGCGCTCTTACCGTAGCCGGGCAGGTCGAGCGCGTAGACGGGGTGGTCCGCGGCCAGCCGCTCCGCGGCGGGCAGCATGTAGCGGCTGGAAACGAGCAGGCCATGCACCATCACTATAGGCAGGCGACGGGGCTCCAGCGCGTCCGTCGAGGCATGCGCGTAGACCGGCCGTCCATCGACGGTGGTCCAGTGGTCCCGCAGCCGCCCGACGCGCTCACTCCTGGTAGCCATCCTATGCCCGCGGGTCCGCCGCGATCCGCGCACGTTTCAGGATTTGAGCCACCGTCCCATAGTATTCGCCTTCAAGGGCGGCAAGGGTATGATGCTCACTGTCATCCCACTCTCCCACCTTGCTTGTCCGCGCGCCAGATATCAGTTGTCGCGCCATGTGAGTCGGCAACCTGTCAGCGCCAGCGTAGATAGCGACTTTCTCGCCCCCCGGCTCTAGGTTGTCGGTATCGGCCTTGTCCACAAACGACAACCTGGCCGTTTGCTGCAGCCATTCGCCGGCAAGGGCGTTGAATTCTCGTTCCAGCTCACCCGGCTCATATAAGGACCGTGTCGCTAGATTCAGCAACCGCTCATCCTGCTCAACGCTCATAACGCACTCTCCCACGGGCAAATCAAGCGCTCTAACCCTATTATATAAACAGATCAGCGACGGCGATGGTGAAGCCCGGCGCCACGGTCTCACCATCGAACGTATCATCGCTACCGAGGATCGTCGGTTGGATGTCATCGGGGCGCCATACGTCCACCTGCCGGCGCCCTGGCCACACGACCCACACGAGCGACGTTCCCCCGGCGAGGTACCGCTCCGCCTTGGCCTTCATGCCCGGCCGGTACTGCTTCGGCGAGGCGACCTCGACGGCCAGGTGCGGCGCGAAGGGGTACGGCTCGTCGGGGCCCACCTGGCGCTCAAGGGCGGATACGTGTCGATCAGGCCACTACGAGGGCATGCCGGTCTGGGATACTGAGGGCGATAGTGCTAGGGCGATAGTGCTAATAGGAAGATTGCCGTGCTGACAAGGCTCAAGGTGTCGGGCTTCAAGAATCTCGTCGATGACGACGTGTACTTCGGTCCGTTCACGTGCATCGCCGGGGCCAATGGCGCCGGCAAATCCAATCTGTTCGACGCGATCGCGTTCCTGAGCGCCCTGGCGGACCGATCGCTGATCGACGCCGCCCTCTCCGTGCGCGACGAGGGCGGGCGGATGTCTGATCTACGCGGCATTTTCCACCAGAGCGGGAACGAGCACGACCGGCAAATGTCCTTTGAGGCGGAGATGATCGTGCCGCGCGAGGGGCAGGATGATTTGGGCCAGAAGGCGAAGGCAAGCATCACGTTCCTGCGCTACAGCCTGAGCCTCGCCTACCGTGGCGACGATAAGAGCCGCGCGTTTCTGGAGGTAACCAGGGAAGAGCTGACGCATATCACCCAGGGACAAGCGCCGGAGCATTTGCCTTTCCCCCACAGCGTCGACTGGCGCAAGTCGGCGATCCAGGGCCGGCGGACCTCCCCCTTTATATCGACGATCGGGGAGGGCGTGGAGCGCGTCATCCGCCTGCATCAAGAAGGGGTGCAAGGCCGCACGCGGCAATTCGCCGCCGCCAATCTGCCGCGTACCGTGCTCTCCAGCGCCAACGCGGCCGAAAGCCCGACCGCCTTGCTCGCCCGCCAGGAAATGCGGTCATGGCGGTTATTGCAATTGGAGCCCTCGGCGTTGCGCCGCCCCGACGAGTTCACGTCGCCGGCGCGCATGGGCGCCGATGGATCGCACGTCGCGGCGACCCTCTACCATCTGGCCCGTCAGAACGGCTACACGCGCACGCAGGATCAGGGCGCCCAAGATCATGCGGAACAGGTTTATGCACAGGTAGCGAACAGGCTCGCGGAACTGATCGACGATGTCGATCGCGTCTCCATAGACAGGGATGAGAGTCGCGAACTGCTGACCCTCGTGGTCAGCGACCACGACGGCACGCTGTACCCCGCGCGCGCGTTGTCCGATGGTACCCTGCGTTTTCTGGCGCTCGCGGTCCTGTACCTAGACCCCGCAGCGCAGGGGGTATTGTGTTTGGAGGAGCCGGGAGAACGGCATCCACCCGGCGCGCATCCCGGCGATGCTGGATCTCCTGCAAGATATCGCGACCGACGCCACCAGGGCCATCTCCGAGGATAACCCTCTGCGCCAGGTCATCATAAATACACACTCGCCGTCTGTCGTCAGTGAGGTACCGGATGATAGCCTGATCGTGGCCGAAATAAAAGAGCGCGTCGTAGGCAAGCGGCGTTTCAAGGCGGCGCGGTTTAGCGGCCTACCCAAAACGTGGCGCGCTCGTACAGACGAGGGTGAGTCTGGCGTGGCGCGTGGCGTGCTGACAGCTTACCTCAACCCTGCGCCGACACTACCAGATCAGCACGAGACCGGCGATGGGAAAGGCCGGAAGACTACACGGCGCGTGAAGGATAGGCCCGACATGCAACTGATGCTTCCGGGTATTGCCACTACGTCGGCATGAATGAGCTGCGCTACACGCTGCTATCGGATGGCCCGTCGGATCGTGCGCTCCTACCTATTCTTACGTGGCTCCTACGGCAAAATGGCGTGACAGGCGCTATTCAGGACACCTGGGCCGACTTGCGCCAGCTGCCACGACCGCCTAAACACCTCGACGAGCGGATCGGAGTCAGCATAGAACTCTATCCCTCCGATCTCCTCTTCGTCCACCGTGACGCCGAGAAAGCTCCCCTTAGCGCGCGGGTCGATGAGATTTTGCAGGCGTTGTCCAGGGTCGACGCGCGTGGTCAGCCCTCTTTACCTCCCGCGGTGTGCGTGGTCCCGGTGCGGACGGCCACGCCCGGCGCGGCGTAGATGTCCAGGTCGGCGCGGTCCTGCACGGCCCACCCGTATAGCTCCAGCTGGCGGTCGATCTCCGCGCGCCTTTTCTTCCGGTGTCATGCCGAGCCCTTACTAGTGTGGCCCCAGAGGGTTTTGTTTGGAGCGGCAGGAGCCTGCAACTGTTCGGTTGGGCCGTCGGGCGAAGCCCGAGGGACCAATCCGCATGGTCGTATGGCACACCACGGGCCGACTGCGGGCGGGCGTTCGGTGGAGTTGCAAAGTAAGCTTTTTGATCCTGCCCTAGCCAATGGGCAGGGCGACGTGGAAGAAATAGCCGTTGAGCATCAGCAGCAAGGCGATGACGCCGAGGGCGATGCTGGCAATCTGGACGGGGCGCGACATCGAAACGATGCTGACCGAGCCGAGCACGATGGCGATCTGGAAGAGAGCCTGCGCGTAGTTGAAGCTGGGCACCTGGTGTTCGGCGCGGTCGCGCTCTTCCTCGTAGCGATGGGCCTGCTCCAGCAGCTGTTTCTTACCCTGGCCGCCCGCGCTGGGGTCGTCCTCGTAGCGCGCGGCCGTTTTTTTGTAGCCGGCGATGCGCGCCTGTATGCTGGCGCGCGCCGCGGCCGGCAGGGTGGGATTGGTCTGCACGAGGGCCTGCAGGTCCCCGGCGGCGAGCTGGTAGGAGGTCTGGCGGATGTTCTTGGCCTGGTAGAAGTTGTAGGTGTCGTCGGCGCGGATGTTGGCGTTCGTCACCGTTTCGCGCGCCTGGTCGGCGCCCAGGGCGGTGATCGCCAGGAGCGCGGCCAGGATGCCGATGATCACGGCCGCGCGCCGGCGGAACCGCTCGGCCGCTTCCTCCTGCTTGATCTTCCGCTCGTCCGAGGCTAGCTCACGCTTCTCGGCGGCCTCCCGGATATTGTCCGCGGCGTCTTGCGCCTCCATCGACCTACTCCTCCCACTCACGTCGCTCTTGTTCCGTGTCACGCGCCGGCGCGGTCGCGCCACCCGCTGCAATTGTACCCGCTACCCGCGACCCGCGGTGCGGATGCAGTCCGTGGCGACGGGGCGCGTGAAAAGTCACCCTCTTCGCCCCCGTCGCCCCTTCTCGCCCCCGCCGCCCCTGGCTGACTGGTCTCCCGGACCCTAGCCGCGGGTCCGACGTTGGGGCGCGCCTCCGGGGGTCTGGGGAGATGGCTCCCCCCAGACCCCCGCCAACCACGACGGGAGCGGGCAGGCAGGCGGGCAGGGGGCAGGCGGGCAAGCGGGCAGGCAGGCGGGCAAGCGGGCAGGCGCGCAGGCGCGCAGGCGCGCAGGCGCGCAGGCGTGCAGGCGTGCAGGCGCGCAGGCGCGCAGGGTCAGCCGGTCGGTCTCGACCGTGGGGATCGTTGCGGGGAAGGTCACCGGGCCGAGGGTCTCCATCGTCGTCGCGCTCCTCCTAGTGCTCGATCCGCGTGTAGGGTCGCATGGCGCTCCCCGCCCGTGTTCGCGGGGCCACCTGTCTTAGTCGAAAAGGCTATCCGCGCGTGCGTCGCGGGCTGTAAGCCACGGGGCGCCGCGCTGAGCGGGCGCCGCAAAAACCGTGCTATGCGCGCCCGCCACGCGCCGATGCGGTTCGCCTACGCGCCCTGGCCGCCGTCCGCCGTCCTCGGCGCTACCCTCACAAGTAGGCGTGCGCGCCACCATCCCGCATAACCATCAACGAGGAGCCGGTGCGACAGGCTTACATCGGCCGCCTAGATCACTCAATGCAGGTCGCCGATGTAAGCCTCGGGCGCGGGGATGGCGTGCCGTCACCAGGGCTGTGACGGCGGTAAGGAACATGTAAGCCTCGGGCGCGGGGATGGCGTACGTCCCACAGACCTCTCGCTAAGATTCTAACGAAATGCTACAACGTCCCAGATAACTAGCACTCCGCCTTGTCGCGCAACATCTAGGCGCCCACAGCGCGTGGTCTGTTAGGAGAAGTTTTTGAGCTGCGGCCAGACTGATGACCAAGCCATCTTCAGGCCCGCGCAGACCCAGACGGGGCGGCCGACCTCCTCGTTCTGGATGCCGTCCTGGGCCGGGACGATGGCGGCTTGACGCACCGAGCTAAAGTAGGGCGTCAGCTGCGTGCGCTCAAAGTCGGTCGCGATTACCACGGTGCCTGGTGTCACCGTGACGCCCTGTCCCCAGAAGTAGTAGGTGTTGTGCGGGCTGATGGCGGCCGGCAGGCCGGCGACCGGGCCGAGCAGATCGACCGCGCCGGCCTCGCCGTAGTTGCCGGCTAGGATCGTCGTCCGCGCCCGGTCGCGCGGCGGGAGCGCACGATACACCCTGTCCAGCGTCGCGATGAAGGGCGGCCAGCCAAAGCGGTCGGCCACCGGCTGGATGGGGTTAGGCATCAGAGATGCCAGCGCCGCCGCTGGCAGGATGGGGGCCACGACCGGCGCCAGAACAACCCCGCCGAGCACCAACGCGCCGGCGGTGAGCGGCACGAGCGGCGTGCGCGCGTGTCGCCGGACGCGCCGCTCCACGACCACGGACCTGGCTGCCAGCAGCGGCGGGAAGGCCGGGACCAGGAAGTACGACTTGGCGTGGCCGACCAGGAAGAGAACTAACAGGACCAGGAAGACCCAGCCGAGCGTCCGATAGGGGGCGCCGTCTGGATCGCGCAGCAAGTACCACAGGCCAACGCCCCATAAGGGCAAGGCCAGCGGCTGCATCAGCAGGACGACCTGAAGCAGGAACGTCGCCGTATCCTGCGTGTGGTGGTAGTTGCGCCAGAAGGCGAGGGTGGCCCAGTCGTGCCTGGTTTGCCAAGCGATGTAGGGGAGGAGGAAGGCGAACGCGAGCGCCGCGGCCAGGTAGGGCCAGCGTGTGCGCAACGTCGCGCGCGCCGGGGTCGCCAGCAGGCCAACCGTCACCGCCAGCCCGAAGGTCAACATCGTCAGCTTGGTCAGCAGCCCCACCCCAACCACGAGGCCGAACAGCAACCAGAGGCGTCCGGCCCGCGCATCCAACGCGGCGCGGTCGGTCCGCTGCAGATCGCGCGCGGCGAGGAGGCGCAGCAGCACCAAGGCGGCGAGCGTCCACCAGAGCTCGTCGAAGGCATCCATCGTGAAGAGCGCGTCGGCGCCCACGAACGCGGGCGCGACTAGCGCCGCCAGGGCGGCGATGCCCTGGGCCAGACGCCCCCCACCTAGCTCACGCGCCATCAGGCCGGTCGTGACGACGATGACGGCGCCAGCCGCGGCGGGCAGCACATGCAGCGCCGCGAGTGAGGGGCCGAACACGGCGCGCTGGAACGCGCTCAGCAGCGACACCATCAATGGGAACTCGACATAGCCGCCGGCGAGGTGCTTGCCGGCGTCGATGTAGTACAACTCGTCGCGGAACCAACCGTAACGCCCCGCAATAGCCAGGTGCCCGACCAAGGTGACGAGGGCGAGCAGCAGGAGGACGCTCCCGGCGATGGGGGGGCGTGTGCGAGACAAGGAGCGATCACCCATGATCCCGTCACGACCGACAGCATCCGCTCCCTGCCCCGCAGGCATCATCGTTCGTCCCTGTGTGATGCGTTCCCCATCGGCCAACCCTCCCGCTCAAGTGTCATCCACCGGATCATGTGTGTTGTTGACAGTGTAGCCCGGGGTTCCACATAACAGCGACTATTTGGCGCCTACCTCCATTTTATGTGCTCGTCGCCTAAGATGAGCGCCTATTGATAGCAGCACGATATATCCTAGTTATCTGGGACGTTGTAGTGTTTCGTCAGGAACTTAGCGACGGGCCCACACGGTTCGCGCGTAACATGACCGCGTCCACATCACGCACATCACGCACATTACAAGGATAGGGCATGAGGCGCTGCGGTGCGCCGGTTTCCATCGTGGCAGCGGCATTTCGTCCCGACAAGGCCCCTTGTGGCGTGGATAACCTCCCCGGATGCCGCCACCCAGGCCCTAAACTACCGACACCGCCTCGACATGTCCGAGCGCCTACCCCTCGCGCACACACCACCCACGGAGGCCGTCGGATGAGCGAGCCATCGGGGGCGCCGGGGGCGTCGGACCGGACACCGCCCAAGCAGAAGGCGCGGGAACTGGCCCGGCATCTGCGCGGCGAGCGGCCGGACTACGCCTACCTAAAGCAGGTCTTCCGCCACCTGCGCGACGAGTTGGAGGTCGAGATCCCGCGCGCGCCCAAGCGACTGCCGCATGTCCCGAGCGAGGAGGAGCTGCGCCGCTACTATCAGGTGGTCTGGCAGGCGCGTAACTTCGGCGATATGGCGCTCATCAAGACGCTCCTTTACACAGGTGTGCGGGTGTGCGGGTGTGCGGGTGTGCGGGTGTGCGGGTGTGCGGGTGTGCGGGTGTGCGGGTGTGCGGGTGTGCGGGTGTGCGGGTGTGCGGGTGTGCGAGTTAGTCAACATCCGCCTCGCCGACGTTGACCTCGACCGCTGCCAGATCCGCGTCAACGAGGGCAAGGGCAAGAAGGACCGGGTGGCGCCGTTCCCCGAGGGCTTCAAGGAGACGTTGGGTATGCACATGGCCGGGATGCGCGAGAAGCGCGCGTCCTACCTGTTCAAGTCGTCATGGAAGAAGAGATACAGCGATCGGGGGGCCGAGCCCGTCCGCCGGCACGCCGCGTCGTTGGCGGGGGTCTGGGGGGAGGCATCTCCCCAGGTTCCCCCGGAGGCGCGCCCCAACGTCGGCCGCAGCGGGGACCCCACGAAGTGGGGAGTGGCCAGTCAGCCAGGGGCGGAGGGGGCGAGGAGCGGTAAGGGCGACTTTTCACAGACCCTGTAGGGGCGCCTCTCGAAGGCTCTCCTACGTGGGTAGGGGCGTCGAGGGGATGCGGTCGAGTTCGTCGCGCGCGGCGGCGACGGCCTGCTCGAGCGTCAGGGCGCGTCCCTCCGCCCATGCCTTCGCGCCGGCGTCCTCTCCCAGGGCCTGGCGCACGGCGGCCACGGCCCGTTCGTATCGCTCGCGCACCCCCGGCGCGACCGGCGCCCCCAGGGCATCGCGCGCCGCCGCGGCCGCCCCATAGAGGCGCGCGGCCTGCCGCGGCCGCCCCACGGCATGCGCGAGGCCGGCTATCCCATCCAGGCAAAAGGACAAGTTCGGCTTGTCGCCCGTGTCGTGCAGCAGCGTCAGACCCTCCGCGTACAAGGCGGCGGCCTGTCGATACTCGCCCCGATCGCGCCCGATGTGGCCGAGAGTCGTCAGCGAGAAAGCGCGGCCGCGTTTGTCTCCCAATTCACGGAACGCGCCTAGGCTCTGCTCGAGGAGAGGGATCGCCCGGTCGATATCGCGCTGTTCGTAGGCTAGGTCTCCCAGGTTGTTGAGCAGGAGGGCGATACCCCACGTTTCTCCGGCCTCCCGGCACACGGCCAGGGCCTCCCGATACAACTCCTCCGCCCGGCGATAGTCGCCCTGCTGGTACGCCGTTTCGCCCAGGTTATTGAGCAAGGGCGCGACCCTGGACGGGTCGCCCAGCGTCCGCTGCAACTCCAGGCTCTCCTCGAACAATGCGCCGGCCCGTGCGTGGTCGCCTCGATACTGCGCGAGGGAGCCCAGGTTGCCGAGCGCGGCGATGATGCCCGGCTTATCGTCCAACGTGCGAAAGAGGGAGAGGCTGCGTTCCAGCAGCGCGGCGGCGGCGGCGTAGTCGCCCTGATCCAGGGCCAACGCCCCCGCTGCATGATAGGCGTCCGCCAGCGCCGGGGCGTCGGCGTCGCCCGCCCTATCTCCGGCGAGCGCCAGCAATCGATCGAGCCACGCGCGCCCCTCGCTCAAATGGCCACGCACGTCCCAAAAGGGATACAGCGCGGCTGCCAGCCGCAACCCGGTCCCGCTCTCCCCGCTCTCCTCGGACCAGCGCAGCGCGGCGCGCAGGTTGTCGTGCTCGCGCTCCAACCGCTCCAGCCACATCGCCCGCGTGGGCCCGTGCAACTCTGGTCTGGCGGACTCGGCCAACAAGGTGTAATAGGATGCGTGCGTCCGGCGCAGCGCTTCCCGCTCGCCACTCGCCGCCAGCCGCTCCAGGGCGTACTCGCGCACTGTTTCGAGCATGCCCACGCGCGCCTCGCCGTCGACATCCTCTTCTGCGCGCAGGAGGCTCTTGTCGACCAGCGCGGCCAGTTCCCGCAACACGTCGCCTCCGGTTTTCGCCAGGTCCCCGCGCTCCGCGGAGCCCCCGCGATCGTCTACTCGCGTGCACACCTGCTCCGCCGCCTCGAAGGCGCAGCCGCCGACGAAGACGGCCAGTCGCCGGAAAAGGGCCTGCTCGTCCCCGTCGAGGATGTCGTAGCTCCAGGCGATGGTGTCGCGCATCGTGCGCAGCCGCTCCGGCAGGTCCTGAGCCCCACCCGTCAGCAGCTGCAGGGATGAGGAGGTGGGCGCATCATCCGAACCGTGGCCCCCCTCCCGCAGCCGCGCCAGCAGCACCCCCGGCGCGAACAGCTTGGTCCAGGCCGCCGCTAGCTCGATGGCCAGCGGCAACCCGTCCAGTCGTGCGACGATGGTCGCGATCTCAGTCGCGTTGGCCGCGGTCAGTGCGAAAGCAGGCTTCACCGCCCGCGCCCGCTCGACGAACAGGGCGACCGCGGGGGACCCAGCCACTGCCTCCGGCGTGACCGCGTGCCCCGGCGCGGGGGACGCGGGGAGCGCCAGCGGTGGGACGGGGAACTCGCGCTCGCCGCGCACGCGTAGAGCCGCCCGGCTCGTCGCGAGCACGGTCAGGCCCGGGGCGCAGGCCAGCAGGTCGGCGAGGAGCGGCGCCGCGGGCGTCAGGCGCTCCATGTTGTCGAGCAGGAGCAGAACCTGCCGGTCGCGCAGGTAGCCGGCCAGCGTGTCCGCCACCGGCCGCGCGCCCTCGCGCAGCCCCAGCGCCCCTGCGATCGTGGGGACGACGAGCACAGGGTCGGAGACGGGTGCGAGTGAAACGAGGTAGACGCCGTCGGGATAGGATGCTCCGCTCTCCGCCGCCACCTCGACGGCCAGGCGCGTTTTGCCCACGCCGCCCGGGCCCGTCAGCGTCAGCAAGCGCACCTCTGGGGATGACAGCAACGCGCGCGCCGCCGCCAGTTCCTCCGCGCGCCCGCGCAGCCCTGTGAGCTGGGAGGGGAGGTTGCCCGGCGTCGCCTGCTCCCGGGGTGAGGGCGCGGGAGGAGTGGCGCGCGGGGCGAGCGCCTGTCGCCCGCGCTGCGCCGCCTCGTCCAGGGCCGCGCGCTCCTCCGCGGCCAGGTCGAGCGCCGTGGACAGCAGGTGCAAGGTCTCGCGTTGCGGCGCACGATAGATGCCGCGCTCGAGGTCGCTGATGGTGCGGGCGCTCAGGCGGCCGCGCTCGGCCAGCGCCTCCTGCGTCAGGCCGGCGATGACGCGGTAGCGCTTGAGTAGCTCCGCGAAGGATCTGTGCTCCGTGGTTAACACTCGTCTACCTCGCGCCCCACCCGACGCCCCACCCGCGCTACCATTCGAGGCCAATACGTTGTTGCACCGCGCGGGCGCCTCGCGCTGCCCAATGGCCCCGCGCTGCCCAATGATAACACGCCTATTCAATGTTTCCGTGGGCGCTTCCGTGACCTACTTCCGTGATCCTTCATGGTCGGAGGGGGCGCGCAGGGCGCAGACTGGATGGTGGGACGCGGGCAAAGGCAGCATCCCTTCGGTGACGGGCCATGTATCGCCTACAACTCGGACGCCAGCGCGCGTACCCGTGGCCGCGCTTTACCGGCGCACCGATATACCGGCGGCCCCCGACGAGCCGGAAGGCGAGGTCTAACTCGTAGTCCCGGCCATCCCGCGCAATCTCCCTGGTAACGTACAAAAACTCCTCTCGCCATGGCGGGAGACGCGCATCACATCGGCGACCCGGTTGCTTTGTCGGGAGCGCAGGAGCGCGGAATTTAGGACGCGGGCTGCTCGGTGGGCAGGCCGGCGTCCTTCCAGCCCTGCGTGCCGCCCTCGATCATAGTCACGTTGGTGAAGCCCATGTCCTTGAGGGTCTTGGCGGCGAGCGCCGCCTGCCCGCCGCCCTGGCAGGTGGTGATGACCGGTCGCGAGCGGTCCTGCAGATCTTGGTCGCGGACGCTCTCGGGCATCTCCAGGTCGGCCCTGATGGCTAGCACCCCGAGCGGGACATCCTTGGAGCCGGGGATGTCGCCGAGGCTCTGGTGGCTGGGGTCGTTGGGCTCGCGCACATCCACGACGAGCGTATTGGGGTTGCTCTGTAGGCGCTGCTGCGCCTCCTGCGGGCTGATCGCCTGGACCTCCTGGCGCGCCTCGCTCACCATCTGCTTGAATGTCTTGGCCATATTCTTCTGTTTCCTTTCGCTCTGTTCCACACCACCGTTGAGCATGACCTGTGCCCGCCCCATTTGTGGCGCTCGAGCGCGGCGTCGACGCCCTCGTCCTCCCGTTGTCATCAGGCGGACGATCTGCGGGGCGGCGCGGGACACCCTCATCAATCGTCTCCTCAAGAGCAAAGAGATAGCCGTCTCACCTGTCAGGGAAGGGGTGGCCCGTGTGGTGGGGCGCCTGCTCACGACGAGCGGCTCGCGAGATGTCGCGGATGCCGCCTCGCCACTCCCCACGCGAGATACTTCCGTGGGCTAATCCTGTGCTTCCTCATGGTCGCTACCCAGCGCAACCCCCACACTGCATATCAGGATGACCAGAGACGTACGTTCGTGTGGCGCGATGAGACGCAACCGATGACGTATGAGGAGGACACAGGGATGCGCGAGCAAGGACAGCGAAACGACGGCAGGGTCGATAGGCCGGCAGGTAGGCCACGGCGCGGCGCCCACCGCCGTGCCGGGTGGAGCGGCGCGCTCCTTGTCTTGACGGGGCTGACGGGGCTGACGGGGCTGACGGGGATCGTCGCGACGCCCGTCGCGACCTCTTATTCTGGCATGGTAGGCGCCTACGCCGCAGCCTCGCCTGCTGCAGGTGATAGTGAAACAGGCTCTCCTTGCGAGGCGACGCCGACCAGCACGTCGACCAGCACGTCGACCGGCACGCCGACCGGTACACCCACAACCACGGCGATGGCAACGCAGACCGCGACGCACGGCGCGACTGTCTCGCCGACGGCCGCCTTGCCGTCGGCGACCGGCACGACGCCGCCAACGACCGCCACGATGTCGCCGTATCTATCGCCCACGTCACACCCGCCGACGGGCACGGCGCCGCCGTCGTCACCCTCGCCGCCCCCGGCGACTCAGACGTATTATGTGCCAGCCACAGCAGGACCGGCGACCGTTGTTCGCGGTACGGTTATGGCCGTCGCGCAACGCGCACACGGCCCGGCCGCGGTGGCGCAAGGCGCCGGCGCGTCGGTCCCGATCGCCTCGACGACGGCCACCATAACGGTACGACCGCCCACCGCGACGCCCGCGACGCCCACGCCCACGGCGACCGGCACAACCCCCTCTACCTCGACGACAACCTCCACGCCCGCGCCTACATGCACCCCCGTACCCGTGGGGACCGCGCCTGTGTCCACGGGGACCGCGCCGGTTCCCACGCTGCCTAACGGGACGGCGCCATCCGGCACGGGGACCGCGCCCCCGCCGCCGAACGGCACGAGCACGACCCCGCCGGGCGGCACGAGCACCCCCCCGCCACCGTCCACCACCACCGCGACCGCGACCGCGACCGGGACCGCGACCGCGACGGTGACCGCCACGCTCACCGTCACCCCGACGGCGACGGTCACGCCGACGCTTGGGCCGTGCGATGGGACCGCCACCCCGCTACCCGGGACCGCGACGGTGACCGGGACCGCGACGGTGACCAGGACCGCGACGGTGACCAGGACCCCGGCGACCGCGACGGCTACGCCACGCCCTCCGACCGGAACAGTCACGCCACGCCCGACGACGAGGCCGGCACGGGTGGCGACATCGAGCCCGGCCTTACGCCCACATCACCCGGCGACACACGCAGGGCGCCCGGCGCCACGCTCACGGCACGCCACGCGTCGGGCTACGCGGCATGCCGCGGGTCGGACCCTGCCCCATCCCGCGCCGACACCCGCCAGAAAAGCCGCGCGACACGCAGCGCCCGGATCGCTGCTCATCCCGCGCACGGCCACGCCGTATCGACCGACATCGACCCTAACACCGCGCCCGACGGGTACGACCACCCCGCGCGCGACCGGCACGGCGACCCCGGGCGTGACGGCCACCGGGACGCCGACCCACGGCGCGGAGTGCACCGCCACCCCCGTAGCCATGGCCACCGCCACAGTCGGGGCGTCGCCAACCGCCACGCCCACCGTCTGCGCCGGCTTCCCCTATGCCGCCGCGCGGTCGCACATCGTCTACGCGTGCCCGCCGCCGACGCCGACGCCAACGCGCACCCCTCGGCCGTTGTTCCTGCGCTACCTGGCCATCAATGCAGGGAACGTGTCGCTCACGTGCTATGAATCCAAGCTGTGCGACTCAACTGTTGTCACGTCGATTCGACAATACATCGACACGTGGCAACCGGACATCATCATGCTGTCGGAGGCCCTGCGCAGCGCGCAGTTCACGGGCCCCTTCCCAGGCGGCTCGGTCCTCCCTGGAGGCTACGCTGGCCTCTGTGACACAAGCGTCAACCGCTACAGCGGGAGGCGCGTAGCCTGGAACGCATCCAATGCGTCGCACGAACACGAGTGCATCGGCTGGAAGACAAGCCGTCTCGGCCTCATGCCGGGTAGCGCGCTCTCGGCATTCGGCCGCAACGATGCTTTTGGGAAACGGCGCTGCAACTACGATTTCACCGGCTTTCGCGTCCAGTTACTGCTGAAGCGCAAGTACGTCATCACCGCGGTCGCGGTGCATCCCAACTCCGGCGTAGACGCCACGAGCACCGCGTGTCGTGTCGAGGAGATCGGACGCTACTGGCGGACGCTTGCGACGGGCAACCGCACGATCATCGGCGGCGACTGGAATACGGAATATCTCTCCGAGCTGCAAGTCCCGCGCACCTTCAAAGTCAACTACTCCTTTGGCAGGCACTGGAGACTGGCCATCCATCCGGACGAGTACTCGGCCGACTACATGCTCACCAACCAGAACGATCTTTTCCCTCGATGGGTGTTTCTACCCGGCAAGTTCAAGTTCGATCACACCTTCTCGAACTTCGGCGCGCCCTGTACGAACTGCGGATGGTTCTATAAAACTGTCGCCACCCGTGACCAAGACCTCGATCTGCCTTTCGGGTCGGCTCTTGGCGGGGCCGATGACGGTGCGGGTGACAACAAAGAACATCCGCGCGCCGACGGGGGGGACGGCTGCGATCACCGTCAGGTTCTGGTGGACATGCTCGTGTCGTGACAGCGGTTGGCTCCCGATGCCATCGAAAAGCTCGGGCGGAGCACGCGTGACTACGTTCGACACCCTGCGCTACGACATGGGCAGCGGCAACTGGCGGTAAGCGGGGGCGGGGCGCAGGCCGGACACGCGCAGGCCGATCAGGCGCAGGGGGCGGCGCTCCCAGTGGCGGCGCATCAGGCCGGCCGCCTCCCGCGCGATGGCGTCGGCCTCATCGATCGGGTGCGGCGCGCCACGGTCGCGCGTCGCGGTGACCCACTCGGGATAGCGCAGCTTGACCCCCACCGTCGTCCCCGCCAGGCCCGCGGCGGCGAGCCGCCCCGCCAGCTCCTCGGCCATCGCGCACAACTCGGCCCACAGCTTGCGCGGGTCGCCCTCGTCCCGCGCGAAGGTGTGCTCGGCGCTGTAGCTCTTGGGGCTGCGCTCGGTGCGCACGGGGCTCTCGTCGTGGCCGCGGGCCATGGCCCGCAGTTCGTGGGCGCGCCGCGCGCCGACCGCCCCGGCGAGGTGCGCGAGGCCGGCCGCGGCCAGTTCGCCGACATGGGTGAGCCCGGCCGCGTGCAGCGCCTCGGCCGTGCGCGGGCCGATGCCCCACACCTTCTCGACGGGCAGCGGCGCGAGGAAGGCGGCCTCCTGACCGGGCGGCGTCACCACGAAGCCGGCGGGCTTGCGCAGGTCCGAGCCGATCTTGCTGCACAGGCGCGTCGTGGCCACGGCGACGCTCGCGGTCAGGCCGGTCTCCTCCAGGATGCGCGCCTGGGCGCGCCGCGCCCGCGCCACGGGGTCGTCGAGCCCGGTGGCGTCGACGAAGGCCTCGTCGACGCTGACCTTCTGCAACACCGGCGAGAGTTCCGCGGCGAGGATCTCCATCACGCGCCGGCTGCGCGGGCGGTAGAGCGCGCCGTCCGGGCGCAGGAAGACCGCGTGCGGGCACAGGCGCAGCGCCTGCGCGGCGGGCATGGCCGAGTGGATGCCGTAGCGCCGCGCCACGTAGTTGGCTGTCGAGACCACGCCGCGCCCGTGCGGGTCGCCGCCGACGACGAGGGGCGCGCCGGCCAGCTCGGGCCGCTCCAGGATGTGACAGGCCGCGAAGAACATGTCGAGGTCGACGTGCACGATGCAGCGCGCCCCCGCCGGCCACGCCACGTGCTCGGCCCATAATATCGTCGTATCGCCGTCCATACCACTTAGATTACGACGTGGGCGCATTACGAGACACCGCTGCGTCCACGGCGTCTACGGCGTCTACGGTACTGTAGCGCAGCCGGCCGTGGTACTATAGCGCAGGCGGCATCGCCGCGCCGCGCGAGGAGGAGGAAGACAGGCATGGCCTACGAGACGCTGCTCACCGAGGACGCGCAGGGGGTGCGCACGATCACGCTGAACCGGCCCGGGGCGCTCAACGCGTTCAACGAGACGCTCAAGGACGAACTCATCGACGCGCTCAAGGCGGCAGCGCGCGACACAGCCGTGCGCTGCCTCGTCATCACGGGCGCCGGCCGCGCCTTCTGCGCGGGGCAGGACCTCAAGGACCGCTCCGGCGCGGGCAGCGGGCAGGTCTCGTTCGGCGCCTCGCTGCGCGACAAGTACAACCCCATGATCCTGAGCGTGCGCACCATGGAGAAGCCGGTCATCGCCGCCGTCAACGGCGTCGCCGCCGGGGCCGGCTGCTCGCTGGCCCTGGCCTGCGACCTGCGCGTCGTGGCGGACAAGGCCTCCTTCATCCAGTCCTTCGTCAAGATCGGCCTCGTGCCCGATTCGGGCGCGACCTTCCTCCTGCCGCGCCTCGTCGGCCTGGGCCGCGCGCTCGAGCTCGCCTTCACCGGCGACCCGCTCGACGCCGGGACCGCGCTGGACCTCGGCGTGGCCAACAGCGTCGTGCCCGGCGAGTCCTTGATGACGGCCACGATGGACCTGGCCAACCGCCTCGCGCGGGGCCCCACGCGCGCCATCGGCCTGACCAAGCGGGCCATGAACCGCGCCCTGCTGGTCGACCTGGAATCGGCCCTCGACTACGAGGCGGACATGCAGGAGATCGTGGGGCGCAGCCCCGACTTCGCCGAGGGCGTGAGCTCCTTCATGGAGAAGCGCGAGCCGCGCTTCAGCGGGCAGTGACGGTGGGTAGTGGTAAAGGATGGTCATGGAACTCGGCGTCTATACCTTCGCGGACCTGATGCCCGACCGACGGACGGGGCGGGCTATCGGCCCCGCGCAGCGCCTGCGCGACCTCATGGAGGAGATCGAGCTCGCCGACCAGGTCGGTCTCGACGTCTTCGGTGTCGACGAGCACCACCGCGCCGACTTCGCCGTTTCGACGCCGGCCGTCGTGCTCGCGGCCGCCGCGGCGCGCACCAAAAATATCCGCCTGACCAGCGCGGTCACCGTGCTCAGCTCCGACGACCCGGTCCGCGTGTTTCAGGACTTCGCCACGCTCGACTTGCTCTCTGTCGTGCGCGGCGAGACAGGGGAGGACAAGTTCTAATCCTTTAATCTTTGTGACTATCCAGCGGATCGTTCACGGTATAGCGCACTTGGCGGAGCAAGCCCGTCGTGCGTAGAATACGAGCAGAGAGGGCCGCACTGGGCAGCGAGGGATGAGGCGAAAGGTATCCCGCGATG
>JAABUH010001874.1_pt1 | contig 21726 bp, 20 predicted proteins | sample 5559121 | NCBI WGS metagenome assembly JAABUH01 (sample SAMN10711871, study PRJNA513364) | rock metagenome | isolation source: Antarctica rocks | place: Antarctica: Victoria Land, Battleship Promontory nord | collected 2015-12-28
GGGCTCATGCAAAGACAGACTTCGTTAATCACATCAAGCTCACAATATACATTCATCTGCAAGGTAGAATTTGTTTTGCTAACCTATTGTACACAAGTATTCTCCTAGTCGCATTTTCATTGCCACAAGTAGAGGTACAGCAGTGTATAACCGCCAGCAGGGTCACTGCAGAATATAAACGCAATTTCCCATCCTTGATAATTTCGGCTCACATATTTTCTTGACAGTCCGTAGCTCCTTCGCAATTGCTAAAGTAGTGACCAACATGCCTAAAAAACCTAACCGACATAACAAGGCAAAGGAAAAAAGAAGGGGCAAAATCCACTGCTAAATCCCCAGGAGTATCCGGGATATATCCAGAAGATTGGCGCAGCTGCCGTTTTGCTTGGCTGACATACTGGCCATGAAATCGAGGATCTGAATTGTGCACACGTAAATCGTGAAAGCGAGACGTACACGTAAGTCGTGAATGGCCGCACCATGTCATGAGCTTAAGCCCAGTCAATCTCAGCTGTGACCAGTTGATACTCGCTGTCCATTGAAGCTGGGTCTTCGCCAGTGGGTGCGGTCCAGCTGATTAACATCTTTGAACCTCCGTTGTAGATGTCATCTGTACCATAGTACCGTGACTGGACGCCACCAGAGTAAATGTATTTTCCGCTCTTGCCTGGCGAAGCCTTGTAGAGGACTTGTTGGTCGGACCATGGGTACTTGGTGAGATTCTCAACGTGGTCGCTGCTTGGATTTCCACCTGGAGCGTACGGTGGCAAGATCGGTGAGGGTGCTTTGAGATAACGGTAGTAGAATGTGCTATCGGCGTAGGGGGTCAGGTAGACCGCGATGAATGTCAGATGACGAGGTGAGTAAAAAACATCAATATCCATGTACGGTCCGGAGATGAAAAACGCTTTTGAATCCGCAGATTGCATTTCTGAACCCCAGGTGTTCCCATTCCAATATTGGTACTTTGCCTGTGGTTAGTGACTTGCCCATGGGGGGATTGAAGGAGACTTACAGATTTGCGGTCTGCAACGCTGCTCGGAGAAGTCCTACTTAGAAGCACCCCACCCGAAACAATCCCAAAGACATAGATTTTACCGTCGGCACCACCGATTCCAGAAGGACCCCAAGATCGAATACCACCACCACAGCCATATTCTACCTCGTTCTGGTCGAAGATCTTCTCTACTGCACGTTGTGCTACAGGCCCACCTAGGCCACCGGCAGTTACTGTAAGCAGAGTGTTGCCAGTGTACGTAAAAACCGCTGCTCTCGTGGCCATATTAACGTTGTCGTAAACTATTGGAGCATACATGAGACTTGTCTCGGCGTCGAGCGGAATGAGTGAAGCTTCGGGCCAGACAGCATATCGTTGTCCATTGCCCTGCATAGCCTGGTTGTAGGCGAATTCTCCTAGAGTTAGGGGAGCAAAACCGCGCATACGCCCAACATCATCACTCCACTGACCAATGCCGTCTTGCAGGTTCAAAGCTTTGCCACTGAGGCCATTCATACCGACGTCGATTGCTACCGAGCTGGAAACGAATCCATGGAAACCGCCGTTTGAGCTAGCCGTAGGAGCCGAGTATGATCCAGTGTCACAGAAGATAAACAGGTGCTGACCATTGACATAGCCACCTCGGCCACCATCCCGTGAAAGATGAGGGGTGCCTTTGAGCGGCGACAGCATGGACTGAGTTGAGATGTTAGCCTGTAGAATACCAGTCTGGGGAGAAAGGTCATAGCCAGTCGTAAGATCGCCATTGACGCCAACGACGAGAAGACTCTGAGCAAGATTAATTCCGGTGCCACTCTGCATATTGATGTACTGCGTAGATGGCTGATTTTGTGCTGTTCCATGGAGGTGCGAAGATGCGGCTGATGGGGCGATGACCGAAGTTCCAGTCGCATAAGTAACACCAACATTAGAGGCAGTAGCTGAGGATATGGGTGATGCTGCAGATACAGTTGAGCTGGATGCTGATAAGCTAGATGTCGAGGAAGATTGACGGGACGTAGAAGTAGAGGTCGCAGTCTGACTTGAGCTAGATGCTGAGGTGGAGGACGTAGCAAATCCTACTCGTAACGCGCCTTCCAACCTCCCGGTTGATACCAAAGGATGGTTAAGAGAGGACTTGAGATAGCAGTCGTCCTTATTGTTCGATCGAGCAGGCACAAATATGGCTGCCAGGCATTTAACGCCACCATGATCATAATTATAAGCGTCGCATTTCTGGACACAGCCGGCGAAAGATTTTACAAGGTAGAACGGTTCGATATTGTCTTCGTAATCCATGCCGCAAACAACCGTGTAGTCTATCGAATCAACCGATTTGTAGCTTGTGCCGTTGCCTGCTGGGCATGGTGACGTCGCTGTAGCACTTGGAGCCACAGAAGACGAAGTTGGGGAAGTAGAGGAAAGAACAAAGGACTGATAACCGCCATCACCCGGGTTACTTGCTGCGCTTGTTCTTGGGATGAGGTGAGCATGAGCCGAAGGGGAGCTAATAGTGGCCAAATCGTGGATCTTTCTATCTGTATCATGAAGTGTTGCTGAGGCGACATCGATAGAAGATCCGACTGCTAGGTACATCCTAGATTAGTAGCTGATCGTAAGAGGCAACCTGAATCTACTTACCCAGAGAATCTTTGGTGACAGTACCAGTACATGTAGCGTTAAGCTCAACGATTGTAGCTGCAGAGTTTAGAATTGGCTCTAAATGAGAGTCGGGCCCATCCCGAAGTCTCTCAGGAGCGTACTCGAAAGCTTGTGAGACATCGATCTCCTTGACTGCCAGAGTCACTGGTGTAGCTTGTTGAACTAGAAAAGGGACAAGGAGAGGCAGAGAAGTAGCACTAGGCTCAAGAGAGGCGTTTACAGCTACAGTGGAAGTTGGAAGGACAAGGGCATTGTTGGAAGCTGGACGTTAATGTCAGCTCGGCAGAAGATAAAGTGAGGCCATAGAATGCTTACATGTAACGCCTACAGTGTTGATGTACAAGCTGCTGCCAGAGCTAGCGGAAGGTTGCTCCGCACGACGTACGTGATCGCTATGGCGATGACCGCGGACGTGTTGCGGACGTGCGCTGCACGGCGTCAACGAGATGAGCAATGCAAGGGGAACCATGGCCAAGCCGGTGATGGAGAATTTCGCTTTCATGCTGGCCTATCCAGAGGCGTTAGCTAGGCGAATAGAGAAGTTGGTGCAAGATCTACTCGAAGGAGCCAACTGGACTGGAAATGCTACTTACAACCTGGCGCGTGCTGAGATTTGGGGTCTACGAGTTCAATATGTACGTGAATGAGCGTATCGAAGTGAAGGTAAATGAATGTCTGAGTAACCTCCACCGCAACTTAAGGTTGATGAGAAAGGAGAGTGGGTTGCTGAAGTTCCAAATGAGTGATGTTGTTTTGAAGAGAAGGAAGGAAGGAGTGAGGTGACTGGAAGTAAAATTGAGTATCAACAAGGCGGATATTAGACCCGAAACTAATATAGCGCTTAGGGCAACAGCAGCGGCTACGGCGAATCAACACTCAATATGTCTGGACCAGACCAGCTTTCCCCTTCGAGGAGCAACGGAGTCATACATGGTGGTACAAGAACGTGGGCTGCATGTGCAAGAAGCCGTTTCACGCACACTGTCAGCGCTTCTTTCTACACTCTTAATATTAAAGTTGTACGACTTTTCTATGCAATGAGATAACAGAAACGTTCAGGTGATAGAAGAGTGCATGAATGAGAACATGGGATAAGGAAACGGTTTCTCAACATGGCTTCGCAGGATTCTCTTGATTTTCAAGTACACGGCATTGGACGTCTGGTGTTTGACCGTTTACAATGCCGACTGGTGATAGGTAAAGACATGGCCAATCTACTCACGGTATAGAGCTTTCCGCAAGGCGCATGCTTGCAGCTGTTTTAGTATACCATTGCGGAGAGACTTGCCTGTTGAAGCCGTTCACATTCGCGGCTTCCATTTCTATGCTTCCCTAGTTACCCGACAATTCTCATACACAGATAAGCTTGCGTTGTTTAGGTCTGCTCCGTAGGTGCATCTGAGCGTATGTTGATCACTATTAGCTACCAAATTTTAGAAAGGTATAGAGAATCTCGATAGGTCATAGTGGGTCACGCCTAGATTGAGTCTACTCGACGGGTCTGCTCGGTCGAACGGTGGTTAGCATCGACCTGTAATTTGGAGCGTTCATCGTAGAGATCAATGTAACATTTGAAAGCGATTCAAAGTTTCGTCGCCGTCATAATTTGATCTTACAGCTTGGTGGTTAGCAAGATAGCACGGGTACCTCCACTGGCTGCCCATTGATAATCAGCCAATTGAGAGCAAGAATCTGCCTCCAACATCATTCCGCCTTCTTGACCTGCTCTCGAAGGTTTGGTGCTGTGCCTTGCGAAGTGGTATTGCCAGTCTCCATGTCTGCTGCCCACAATGCTGCGCCAACAGTATTGGTGAAAGCAAAGAGAATGGACGCTACAGGCACCAATTCTAGAAGAACAGCTGCTACACCAAAGCTACAGTAGAGTCGTCAGTAATTGAACATTGGCGGAAGAAAGTAAATATTCGTACCTAGTATATGCAGCCTGATGCTCCTCAATATGCTTCTGCCTCTGCGAGTTACTCCACTCCTTCAACTGGAAGTACCTCGTATGAGCAGCTGGCCCAGCCCGCTTTCCCTGAAGCACAACAAAGGCAACAGTGCCAACAACCGGGATAAAGTTCAAAGGAAGATACATGAAGTACTTAATCAAAGCATTGGGTGTGAACTTGGCGAACGGCTTCTTAATCATTTTCCCCAGCTTCGCCATCGGATCACCCCCAGCTTTGATTTGCCGCCCACCCGAGACCAAATCTGTGGTGTTTTTCGACACGAGGACTCCATCAAAGGTATCCAGTAGAGCATCTTCAATAAGGAAGTTTTTGCTGAGCATGGTGAAGATGGTAGAGCTTTCGCTGAGAACGAGAACAGCGGCGCTAATTGCAGCAAGGGGACCACTCGTGAAAGCCATAACTGCGGCTTGAGGTACATAGGTGAACAAGAACATGAACGTGGTGACCCCCAGACCTAGGGTTATGGTGGGGGCGAGCTTCGAGATGAGGGGCTTCCATAGGCTACGGTGGGAGAGAAAGTAGAAAATGCCCTGGTAACCATTGTTAGCCACTTGACACTTAAATGTGTCTCCGTCATGGAGTGTTACGAAGAGCAGCAATGGATCGGAGAGTAAAAGAATCACTGACTCTGACAGGGTAGAGATACGCGCCAGAACGGGCCGCATCACGTGCAACATTCTTGATGTGCTCGGCCTCTTCGACGGCCACTTCTTTGATTCTCTCAGCCATTTCTGAATCTAGAGTACTGATGCAGGTTGAAGTTAAGGGTCTGGGGGGTAAAGTGTCGAAAGATAGGTTTGAGATTATTATATTTCCAGGTTTGTAACGAGTTTCTACTCGTTTTGTGCGGAAGAGCCCTACGTCACTGCCAACTGACAGTCTGGTTTTAGCGGCTAGGTACCTTACTTAAAGTACCTTACGATGATGGTAAGCTGACTTTGCAATGTCCAGCAACACTTGTAATTATCTTGGCTAGGGCTTTAAATGTATGATAAATTGGCTTGGGATATTTATTTTCGACCGAGTGAACACATGCAGTATCCCCAGAACATAGGTCAATGAAGATGATATTGTAGTGAGGAACATATATGCAATTAGTTTTTCGAAACACTTGTTCCTTAACTTATCTCCATCGTATCGTACATCGTCCTTATAACAAAGTGGTAACGACTGTGGCTAAGACAAGCCAAGGAGAAGGCTTTCCATCTGATTTCCTGCAATATCAACCAATGTGAAGCTTTTTCTCAGAGGAAGTTACTGTTTCTCTTGTTGAAATTCTGGCGACATGCATCGATTTCTATTGCTCGGTGTAACGGTGCTACGAAAGAACACATCTCCCTCGTCCCCCAACTTTGAATACGGCATTGATGTAGTTTGTACGACATTCTCAACCCACCGACGTCGGGTTGGATCGAGGGACTGTTTTACTCATCATTTTAATATTTATCATTGTATAAAGTTCCAGTCCCTAAAAGGCTTTGATGCGAAATGCATCATGAGGGCATAGAACTCAGGTCTTTGCGCTTGGATGGATATGCGACAAGGTGCCGATATAAAGATCGTAAAGTCTACTTCGAGGTTCGGTTGATGGCTAATTAAGATGCTTCAAGAACCATGTCTCTGTATTATATTCTGCACTAGCTTCAATTCTCTTAAATACATCCCTTCGTCCTTACTGAATATCGACGGATTCGGTAGCAGCCAGCAGCAACAGCCTACTCCAACTAGACCGCCTCACCACTGAATAGCTCACTTAAAACCTGCTCGCTTCGTGCAATATCGAGACATTTGGTCAAGGCCCTCATCTACAAAGTTATTTCGACGCAGTGATGCTCATCCCCCAAGACTCCTACCATAATTTTCTGCTAATGCAAGGGATTTCAGCAGACGGACTGCGAAAACGAATTGCTGTAGTAGGCTGTGCAACGGTGGCCGATCTCTTGGGATATTCTTGAATATCTTTATGTAAAAAGTAACCCGAAGCACACAGGAGGTATGTTGAGTGGTATCGGTAAGTATATTGATGGAGGGCTGGTGTATATTTCTATCATCGGACTTATTGAGAGGACTTGTTCAAATTGCTGAACTCATGGCTGTTTGACTAGAGAGATGAGGCTGGTGACCGCTACATCAGGCTCATAACCATAACCTAGACTTACTACTAAAAGTGTAATAATTGTTATTTTCAGAGCGAGTGACATAGATATACGCGAGACTGAGGCGCCACCAAATGCAACGCCCCAACGCCGTGTTTTCAGGGCCTGTGCAATGAAACAACTCCCCAACACCTGTGCTTTCTGGCCTTTCAATCGGCAGCATCCAGTTTCCCCATGATCTGTATCACTACCTGTTTCGATCTGCTTGGGCCTGTCTCCATGCAGCTTCTCCACTGAACGCTGACAAACTCAACGATGCCAAACCCCTCCAACCCCTCGTCGATAAAGCGCCTTCTTGCTGGTCGTTGACAAGCGTAGCAGCCATGTCATCGCCACGCTCTAGGTCAGGGTTGGCGTCGCGGGGAATAGGAATAGCGGATGAGGGAGAGTCGTTGATGGTTTCGGCAGCTTGGATCTGAATGTCCTCCTCTTCAGTGTTGTCGTGGTAGGGAGTGTAAGAACTGGAATTTGATTCGGCGGTGGTAGATTGTGCCATGGAACGTACGACGTCGCCTTTGCAGATCGGGCATGTACGACGGCGGGTAGTGAGCCATGGTGTGCTGTTGATGGGAATTAGTCTCTACCATATTAAGCGGTTAGCGCCAAGGCTCAAACTTACATGCATTCGGCGTGAAATTCGTGGCCACAAGGTAAGCTCATGACTCTGCTATGACCGTCCACGTACTCTTCAAGGCATACAACACACTCAACTTGTCGTCCGCTGTACGGCTTTCTGGACCGGTCGTTATTAGAGAGGGACGCTTTTAGAGGGCCCTTGTCCAGCGAGGGCGATAGGCCATCACCAATCCCGGATGTAGTCCGTGAACGTGGCCGTGGAAGTGGCACTGCTGGGCAAGGGCTCGCTTGCAATAGAGGTGAAGTAGGCGATGATGACTTGGGTGACGCAACTAATGATGATGAGGACGAAGTCGAAGAACAGGTCATAGTATGGTATGTTCGGACAGGTAGACGGTCGACAACGGACTTGGGGGCCCGCCATCGACGTCTGCGGATACGAGAACGCAGGAGTAACAAGGCGTACACGACGGTCAGAGTAACAAGAGGGCTTACCACCAGCACTAGCAAGGTATCAAAGAAGGGGCTTGTAGACATATTGGTAGGTGTAAGGGTCACCCAAAGACCGTCGTGTTCCATGAGATCTCTGAGATCTTCAAGTGCCTCATTGGTAAACAAATCCTCGACTTTATGTAGTGCGAGCTTTTTGCCCTCAGTATCATGAGGAGAATTATCACCAGGCTTATTGTGCACGTTTTTCTCTGCTCCTCCTAAAAACCATCGTCTGAACCATCTCTTAGAGGTGCTGTCCCTGCGAGCGACCTTCCGTGTTTGATCTTGCAACACCTGCGACCCATCATATCGGTGGCCTGGATTTCCGTATTCTCCACTTCCCGGGGTAATGCTGCCGCCAGCAAGAGCTTTACCACCTTTCTCATGTGAGTCAGCCATCTTCTTGCCCGGTGGGCTCGATGGTCTAACCGCTGGGCTAGTCGATGTGCTCGTACTTTGTGACGTCTGTGTACCAACTAGATCAGGATCACGCCAGTCTTGCACACCAATCACAAAGTTATCACTAGAGCTTGATTGTGTCTCTATTGACTGAGGCTTCTTGCTCTTTGTGCCTTTGGAGGTTCCCTTTCCAGGTTTGATGCTAGCCTTCTGTTTCGGCGGCTCATCATCGGCCCATTTCTCTCCAAACCAAGCTATACTTCCACTACTAGGAGGCCGCCTGCTATTTTCTGGAAGACCCGAGAGGTGGGATCGACCGTTGAGAACAAATTTGGAGGCGGCGATCCCTTTTGCAGAATCAGCATCAGCTACCGGCGTAGATGTAGATGTTGTAGTTTCGGTTTCCGCGGTGAAGGTAGGCCCGTTGCTGTTCGATTTGTTCTTCCAGGATCCTTTCTTTCTCGTAGGCTTCTTTGTGATTTGCTTGAAATTTAGACTGGACAGAAGCCCATCCACAGTAGCTGTATCTTCGCTGGAGCCGCCTGGTGGAATGAGTGACGCGAGAAGATGCGCGGTCGTATGCGACGTAAACAGAGAAGGAATCGTGATGTTCGAGGTGTCCCCTCGGGCGTACATGGTGACTAGCGGCCCGCCTTGCGTATTATCACCCACAATGAGAGCTGTCCCTCCACGGCGTTGAACCCACTTCACTTTCTCGAGGAAACCGCAGCCACCCCTGCTCAGAAGTACAACCTTTCCAGATATCTCGGCGCTTTCCTGCAAAGATTGAATGTCGGCGTGCCCTGGTAGGTGTCCGGCCTGCGCCGGCTCGTGCTGAGCCGGCTGACCGGGCTCTGAGGGTCTGGAGACAAATGACCCAGGTAGAGGATGATGCAGGTGATCGTCGGTACCATCATCTTGAGGCGGGATCGAAGCGTCCTGGGCCTCCGCTGGAAGAGTGTTCGCCCCTGGAACATCAGACCTTCTCTGTTGACCACGGCTGTCGTCAACGTCACCTGGTTGGCCATCCGCGTTGGCGTCTGCTTGTTTTCGCCCAGAGTTGTCCCCACTGGTATCTCCATGGCGGCCTTTACCCCCTCCAGCCCAGCCGGGCACATCACTGCATCCAAGTTCTCCTTCTGCACCGGTTGTTGTTCCAGCTCTTCCCAGGCCATCGTCGCCAAAACCGCTCCCTACCCATAGTTGTCCGCTGAGACCGTCTGAAGGCAGCAACGAGCCAAAGTCGGCAGGTCGCGCCGGAAAGAAGGTAGAGTTATCGTCAGTAAGACTGATAATTGCTGATGACGGAAAAAGCGTAGAGGGGGTGCGGAATGAGAAGAAAGCCCATACTCCAGCTTGTTGTACAGAGGGAGAGGACTCTACCCCTACATCATGCCCATGCCGACCGTGTAGGAGAGAGAAGAAGGTTAGGAAGACGGGCAGGCCGACAAAGCACATCAACAGTACGATGAGATGTGGCGGACGCATCTTGTTGATATGTAAGCGTACCGAACGGATATGTAAAGGCGCTGGCGAGCTCTCAGCAAGCCCTGTGGTGGTTGGAGTGCAAAGTCATCGCCCACTCACTTCGTTTTGCACCGACTAAGAGAGTGTGGGGAAATTGTAGGATTGTGGTTGATACTTGCTTCTTGGTGGAACTGGTTGGGCGGCGTGAGTGCGATGCATTAGTACTAGCGTTGCACGCACTCTTACAGATCCCGTCATCACGCTCCCAAAAGCTGGGGTATCAAATAGATTATTCCGTAATAGTGAATGATTTGAAGTATCTAGGTAATGACCTGCGACAACGCACATGCTATCATCATGGAAAGCCCTTCTCGTTTTCTCCTCCCAAGAATTAATTGCCTGGCTGCTTGCCTGACGTGGCATGGAACGACGGAGACTTCGGACGGGGCCTGCTGGTCAACTCTCAGCTGCAAGTCGTTTCGTTGGTATTCACGATACAGCGTGGCGCCGGGCTAAACAAGGTATCCCGTTCAGCTAGGGGTACGAGTACCAGGTATTTCCATATGGGTTGATATACCTAATTCCTGTACTCCTCCCATCATCCCCTCGCATGTTATGCAGAGACGTGTAACAGACTTGTTTCACTGAGCCCCTACAAAGCAGCACTTCGATCGAAAGACTTGACTCCCGAACGTTATCACATCATCTATTTATATGAGATCCTCCATGTACGGAGTACTGCCCCGCGCGGTTCCGGGAGTGGCTAAGCTTCTGTGCTCGTCATAGTTCACACTTTGTTTTTGCGTTTTTGCGTCTCCATTTCTTCGCCGGGTCTTCGTCTTCTTCAATAGCTTTCTGAATATCTTCTTCTCAGGTTCCTTCTTGTCATGGATGCTAGTGCTTCTCCTTCTCGTGTCACCAGCAGTCGCGTGATTCCAGAAGCGAAAGTGGTCCGTGTTACGACGCAAAAAAAGCGAGTCCCATACCTCAACTTCTTGCCTGATGTCTTTCGCAATCACTTCATTGCCATGTGCGGCGAGTTTGTCGGAACTTTTCTATTTCTTTTCTTTGCCTTCTCTGGAACGCAGGTCGCCAATAGTCAGACCCAGGGCTCTGTCTCAACTACGATAGCACAAGGCTCGAATCCAGCCCAGTTGCTTTATATCAGTCTTTGCTTTGGATTTTCTCTTGCAGTAACTGCTTGGGTATTCTTTAGAATCTCGGGAGGCCTGTTTAATCCGGCAGTAATGTGTCCTGATCATGCTGCTTTGGCTCTCACTAAGTGCAATAGGTTACGCTAGGGATGGTCTTGACAGGATCAATGCCTCCGATCCGTGGCAGTCTTATATTCGTGTCTCAGATAATTGGTGCGATCGCATCAGCAGGCGTTGTATCGGCACTTTTCCCCGGTCAACTAAACGTGCGGACATCACTTGGAGCTGGAACTTCGATTGTCCAGGGACTCTTCATTGAGATGTTCCTTACCGCGCAACTGGTTTTTACTATCTTCATGCTGGCTGCTGAAAAGCACAAAGCGACTTTCATCGCGCCAATCGGAATTGGATTATCTCTTTTCATAGCTGAGTTGTCTGGTAGGTCTTCCGACAGAGACGGTATCCCCGTATCTAATCGAAATAGGTGTGTACTACACAGGTGGATCACTGAACCCTGCTCGTTCATTTGCGCCAGATGTTATCAATCATTCATTTTTCCACTACCATTGGGTAACACACGACTCTCTAGTCTTGTACCACACCATATCTCTAATTTTGAACAGATATACTGGGTCGGGCCTGCGCTTGGCTCTCTTCTCGCGTCCGGGTTCTACAAATTTCTGCAAGGTATAGAGTATGAAACCGCAAATCCAGGACAAGACTTTGACGAGAACGAAACTCAACTGTTTGACCCAGAAAAGGATGTTAACCGGCCCATAGTCAATGTTGCGGCTAGTGGAGTGGTGCCAGACCCACTAGAGAGAAGCAAACCCATCAGCGGAGATACTATGACTAATCACTTGGGCCAAGTGCCCAGTCACTCTATTGAACCGTCCGCTTCGAGCTCCCACGGACAACCAACCAATGTCTCGGCCGTGAACGGTGGTAGAAGAGGTTCTTCTCTTCCTCCGGGAAGTGAGAACACGAAGTACCTGGACGGAGAGCCCTCAACGATGTATAGAGATGCCCCAGACGTAGAAGCTGGAAAACACTATACTATCGGAGATCCAGTCATATTGCATAGAGGCGGCGGTGAAGTAGAATCCGAAAGGCGTGTCCCCCGCAATGCCGGCTATGCCTGAGACTACAAAGAGATTATGAGCAGGTTTGCTGTAACGCGAGAAGAGGGAGAACTCCATGTATGAATGATCTCGAGTTTATCTGTATGCGGGATTAGGTTGTGGGGGAGACGGCATGAAGTACGAAACAATAATTCTCCTGGTTGCATAAGTTCGGGGTTTTTTGGAAATATTGCATCTCTACGTTTAACTTGGCGCATACTCTAAAGACTTCCTGGAGAAGTAAGTTTTGCTACGTTTCTTGGATCCTATGCGCTCACCATAAAAGTCTGATTGCATATCACGTGGCATAACTTTTTCCTTCGGAGATCCTCGTTGTACTGTACTTTACGTGCTCTGAGTGCGATAACTCCACGAGTCGGCTCGCGAGTGCTCGATACAGAGGGCTGTTCTGGCCTGAACACTCAATGATATACAGTTTCTTCTGGTGCCTCTTCATGTCGCCACAAGCGTGAGCAGAGCCAAACCTTGGACTACTGATTAATACCCTTTGTGTACTAATGACGCACGTCGAATTACCGATATTGCGCAAGAGTAATCTCTAGATAGATATAGCATTTCGAGCCTTCTCTTAAAGGACGGGATGTTCTTTGCTGTATTTGGCGTACATGAAGTCTAAGACAACACATTAATGGCCGACGCAACGAAATAATTAGAACCTCATCAGCTCCAACCTGCAAACCACGTCGGGTCTTTGTTTATCAAATGCATAAGGTACGTTGACAGCAGCCAGATAGAGCGAACATCGACCGACAGTCTACATCCATCACAACAAACACTCACCCTACACAATACTTCGCAGCACCAGTGCAGAGTATCCCCTTTCAAACTAGAAATCGTCCCACCTGTTTCCGGTGGTCTTCCAATATGTGTCAAAATACGTTTAGCGATTCTGACAGCGAGGAAGAGTCGAGAGGTAATCAGGTCAATCCGCAATATACTATTACTCCTGGGGGTAGTCATGAAGAAAACGCAGCTGTGGTGATGCCAGAGTCCCACAGCCTCTCACAGAGAGTCGAAAAGCACCGCCAGCAGCTTTCAAGAATCACATTCGTGGCACCACCATACTCCAACGAATCAGAACTTGATCCAGCCTCAAGCTCAGTCAATGTTCTAGGCTCCGGTGTACACACTATGGCGTTCCGATTTGCACCTGCTGAAAGCACAGCTACAGCCATGGCAAGAGCTTCCGAGGCTTATTTGCAGAGGATCCAGGAGAACCGCCGGCGCCTTTCAAGAATGACATTCTCAGTATCATCACCCAAGTTCGACGAGTCAGAAAATGGTGCAGCCTCAGCAAGCCCAGTCAATGTTCCAGACCACAGCCAGCGACTTCGAGCCTCACAATTTCGAGATACATGGTTCCCTTCCCAGAGCCAACTCCAGCAAGTCCAGTCAACGATCCGCAGCCCAGCGATCAACGCCCAGCATTCCGATTTCAAAAGCCTTTGTCGCTCTTCCCAGAGCCAGTTCGCATCCGATTCATCGACAATGCGCAAGACTGCAAGCACCATACCTTCTTTAATATTATCAACCGCATCCCCGACCACTCAAGGTATCCCCACGCGTATTACGGAGGCTTTTGGAGCTGCGTGCGTTTTCCAAATATCCATGTACCAGCAAAGAGATCACCCGGCTAACGTATGATAGCCCTTTTGCAAGTACTTGGATGATAGTGGAAATGATTTAAGGGTCTTCCCAAACCAATATATCTTTGCGTATTGTCCGGAGTGCGGGCAGCCTAGGCATTACGGGTCTGCACAACAATAGGGGGATTATGCGATTATCTGCAAGATAAATCTGCTCTAAGGATCTAGCTTAGAGGTAGACGGGGTTTACGGAGGAAGGTTGCACATCCGTGAGTTTATAAGTTTTGTAGATAACAGTCAACAGAACGATGTCTAGAAGGTCATTCTATCAACTCGTGGCGGTTTAAGAATGGACATATCAAAGATCGGTCAAGCTCTTTTGTCTTTGTGTTCGGTTCTTGTCGTTGAAATGATCGTAAATGAACTTCAATTAACGATAGACTTCTATTATTTGTTGGAATATCGTTACTACTACGATTGATTGCTATTTCACGACTTTCTGCACTCTCTGATAACAAAGATTTACCTCTTGCACACCTTTGACACTGCTACCTCACAATTAGACATAGCCGCGCGTCTATGCTGAGCCACCGCGCGTCTTCAATGAGATGTAGCTTTCTTGACAAGGTTCACAAGAGCTTTGAGTTTCCAATATAGCTCCATCGTCATGCCAGTATTCTGTTCATCTGCTAGATATCCTATTCGCACCTGTTTGTCTACTAAACTTGCTTCCTCGATCTAATAATATACAGTCGATACGTGCTACTTTGCAACATATATCTTACTTTCTAAAAATCATGTTTCTTAAGAATTTTCTGTTCTGTTATCCTACGTATTCAACAATGATTTTCATGCTCTTATAGCCTGTATATATCTCATTACTTTATGCCACTACTGGCAGCACTTTACTACCCCATTTAACCATTAAGCTGCAGATATTCTTGCCCCTCAGCGAAACAACAACAATGTCTCCCAAAGCAGTTCTCATAATAGACATCAGCGTCGACGGTTTTGGCTCCGCCTTAGCCCTCGCCTATCAAAAGCGCGATTATACGTCTTCGTCACAGCCCGCATGCGCGAAAAAGCGGTGTATCTTGCCTCATTGCCCAACGTCGAGATCCCCGATTTAGATGTTACTTCTGCCAAGTTCATTACTGCCGCCGTGAAGCTTGTAGAGGCTAAGATGGGGAGAAAGGCCTGGAAATCTTGGATAGTAATTCTCGTGTATCCCAAAATTTAAACTACAAAAACATTTGACGCATTACAGGACCGTCTTTTTGAGGTGGCGGAGGCTTGGACGCATGGCTGCCCGGACGAAGACACATAGTGCGACTAAAAAGAAATAACCCGTAACCGTGGAGAATAACGGGAAATGGCTGCTGCAGCTCTTCTTCATAAGATTTCATCTTTTGAGGAAATAAGATCCGTCATGCTCCCCAGCCTGAGCTATGCGCTGAAGGAAAGCGAGCGCACGAACAGAGTTATCCCATCTCTTTCTCCCCTCACTCTCAATGCACTCAGCCAAAAATGCTTTCTCGCCCACCTAGCCACCGCCACAAACCCTATCGCCCGAGAAAAATCTATATTTTTACCTCTTTCAAGCGACTTCACAGATCTAGTTTGCCTGTCAGAGCATCTCATATAATAGGGCTGAAGTTCTGAACCAGAAAAATCGAAATCATAAGTCATAATAAAATTTCAATTGGAAAACCCTTCAATTAGACATAATCTACTCTCAACCATATCTTCTACATTTGCTATCCTTCAAATTAGGTTTCCTTCCAGGTATCTGTGCATGTAGGTTTGGACAAAGATATGATATCTTAAAACAGCGCATGCGAGAGGCTGAAAGAGTTGACTGAATTCATGAATCAATCATCCGCACCCCGCTAAAACGACGCTGCTAATGTTGGAGAAGTAAGATGAAGAAGGAAAGAGCGTGCATGCATGTGTTAGGAGGTTGGATTGGCGGTGACCAAGTTCGTGAGATGAAGTGGGTAAATGGGTTGGTAGACGTTGTAAGGGAGTGAGCGTGGAAAAATGGGTGATGATTGTGAGTATAGACAAGGTAGGTAAAGCTCGGGAGGGTTCTGGAGTATACAAGGAGTTATGAACTGTTGAATACCAAATATCAAGTCTCAAATCGCAGGCATAGCAGGCATTACTGGCAGGCGCACAAATCCCCCCAAATCGCAAACCACACACACCCTCCCTTCTTCGCTCCCAACTCCTTCCCTCTCCATCCCCTCCCGCCTCCCCTCCCTCCCTTTATCCCCATAAGCACACTAACTACACTTCAAACAATTCCCATGCCCACACCCACATGAGAGCCCGCTCCAGATGTCGGTTCCGCATTGGCAGCAGGTCCAGAGGGGCGTCATGCCGTGGAAGCCGGTGGTTTGGGTGTGGGGTCGGGTGGTGGCGGTGGAGGGGGTTTTGGTTGAGGGTGGGGAGGAGATCTCTTTGGTGGGTTGGGGGGTTGGTGGGGACATTATTTTGTTGTGGTCGGTGATTAGTTGGGTTTGATGGTAGTGGTTGAATGGTGTGCTTGTTTTGGGGATCGGCGTTGTTGGTTGTTTGGTTGTTTGGTTGTCTGATTTTTCTGATTGGTAGTGTTTGCTATTCGGTACTTCTTTAGACTCGGAGATGTATCTTGCAGGAGAAAAAGAAGGACTTGAAGAGACGCTCGTGCGGTATATATACCCCCCCTTTGCACAGTTAATCCATAAACCATGACTCGCCAGTGACTCCCAAGATCATTCCATGCTCAAGATTTTGACGTTAGGGGAGATTTGACTGGTATCGCTATACCTTTTGGAGGTGGAAATGGGAATATCTGCTGACGTGGTAGCGGTTTTGGTGCTTTCGATAGGGGCTGAGTAAGTGTGGGAAAGATTCACGAAAGGATATGAGTGGATGGTTGAGAATGTGAGTCTTGCGGCCTTTCACCCTTCCCGTATTCTAGCAAAGCAATGAAGAGAAGGAGTGGGGACAGTCTGTCACGTTCTTCGTTGATTGAACGAACAATGTTAGGTAAGAGGTAAAGTTCGAAGACCGCGAGAACTTAGACCTGTGCTGGCACAACTTTTCTGCTGGTCGAATATGTCTAGAGTTGATTGCACGTTTTGCAATCCCAGACGTATCTCTCCAAGAACAGGCCTTATAGCTAATGCTCTTATGCTGCGGTTTAACAAGTGGCAAGTGCAATGCAAAGCAACATCGCAACAAAGCAAGATCGGTAATGGAAATGTCGGACGAAAGCCAAGAAAGTTCGTGGCTCAAGGAGACGAGCCTGCCGGAAATACATATTTGATGCCAGTTTGGTATTTGGGATTTTGTACAAATGATCTGCCGTCGTAGCCAGAGCTAGCTGGCGCTGAAGGGCTCGGTGAAACGAGGCGGATACTTTTGTAGGTCCCTGAATAGCAAAGCTTGAGGGTGAGGCTCAACTCAATGGAAACGAGCTATGTTTATCGAGAGACTGAATGATTTGTCCACTCTCGCTGTTCGCGTACCCTTGACTTTAAAGCGCCTTTCTTCCAAAAGGCCTACTTCAAATACCAACAATGACTAGAAAAGCTGGTAGGAGCCACGCCCAAACATTATTTGAAACGCGCCGTGTATGACGTTTACAGGGAAGCGGATAATGGATGTAGTACCGTATGAAAGTATAGAGCCCGGGTTTTCAGTATTCGAATGGAACAAGTACGACCAGAGGATCTCTTGACCGGCTAGGGTAGGCCGCGCCTGCATTGACCTATAGTCCTATGAGCTTGAGTAGCGGTCGCAGGCAGCGTCGGTTTCACTGCTCCCTAAATGTTGGCTACGGATAGTATCAAGTGAGAGCATCCATCCCGTTCTATCGAGTAGCCTTCAACCCCCTTTGGAGCATCCTGGAACCCAGTCTCGCTAGAGCCCGGTGGACAATTGCCTCCATCATAACTCATATTCCGGTATTTCGCTTTTGCTTTCCCAACGTTATAGTCTAGCTTACCCTCTGAAATATTCCACAAACTGCCGCTCAAAAGCTCTGTGGGCAGGCTTATGTTCCCTGACTACGTGGAACAGAGGGGGGAAATCTACCAAGTCTATCGCAGATGCCGCGACCACCATGTCTTCTTCATCCTGGGATATTCGTCTTTCCCATACGAGTTCCACCGTGTGTGGCCATAGCTTCAGGTTTTTTCCAAGTCGAGCTTTCCAGTACGGTTTTTGGATACCGTCGATTCGATCGTCTAGCTTGAAACTGACCTTTCAGGGCTTGTTGGAAATACCCTGCAAAAGGACATAGTTGACACGCAGTGACATGAACCATGGAGTAGGAAACACCAGATTCTGAATGGTCGACGTACTGTACAAGGATGAGTTATGTAGAACGTCATATTGCTTCAACGACTTAGTAGGATTTGTTAGTTCTTGGTCAGAGTAGTATAATTGGATATCGGGAGCTTTAATACTATAACACAAGAGCTTTTTAACAGCTTCGACACTATCTTCTAGCTCAACCTGAAGAACTGTTATGATAAACTTATTGAGATCTTTGATGAGGATTTCCTGGCATCTTGTCGGCCCTAAAGCCAAGTCATCGTTGCCTACTTGTGTGCGTTGCTGCAGTGTGGTAATCCGAAGTCAAGGCGCCGTTCAAGGCTTGGTAAAAATTGACTTGCATACTTAGATTAGCCTCTACCATAATATCAGAGACAATGGATGCGGCGCTGTCGAGATAATGCCGAAGTACATAATTGTAATCCAGGCTGACCTTAGCTCTGTCTGTCTCTGCTATTGGTATTTGCGTAGTCTTGACGTCCTCGATCTGCCGCAAGATGGCTGGCGGGTTCTCTTGTAGCTCTTGGATATGAGCAGAAACATTTTACCGCACCTTTTGAAGCTGCAGCATTTGCAACTCACAGATTGTGTCTTTAGGAATGACATTTGGAGTGCGCAAAAGCTACTTTCCCTTTGTGATCATTGACGACAGCATCTTTGTCCTATGGTAATTTCTTCCGTTATTTTTTTAGTAGTGTTTACTGGGCTAGGTTTGGCGCCTTCTGTATCGGGTAAGGCATCTACTCTCAGCCTATTGCTGCTTTTTTCAGGGCATAAATCGCTCTCCCTTCGCCTTCTCTTCTTCCTTCCTTCACATTTCCCTGTTGCGGTTCTATTTCGGTCCTGTGACCAAATCGCTTGGACCTCTCCCCCATCGGCAGCCGATCCAGTCGATACGGATGAGGGATCTCTTGCAGCCACTTCATCATTGTGTCTCCTACAGGGTGAGTAATTCTTCCGACTGCGCCGCCATGCGTCGGCTGGCGAGCTGCAGCTGGAGAGCCGATCTTTCTTCACATGACCTACCTTGAAGGGTCTTCTATACAAAGTTTCTTCGTATACATACCTCGAACTGGTTTTCCAACTGGTGGCCGTCGTTCAAAGAGTCCCACTCCTTCTGAATAGCTTTCTCTATCTGCTTTCTCGTCAAAAACGAACTGAACCTGATATGAGCTTCGAAGATTCCGTTCTAGTCGAACAACACGGATTCATCTTTCCGAATGCTAATGGTGCCAAGAAGAGCTTTCAAAGCTTCACCTTTGAGAATATCAGTAGTAACATCGACGTCATCGACACTGGCAGATAATCTCTTTGACTTCTGATTTGATGTCTCACAGACAACAGTAAACACTTCTGATACGAGTGAATCTATTGCCACGGCCAGAATCACCTTCAGAAAGCGCACTTCTGTGAAGGCTCTCCGTCATTTTGGTCATATGACTCTTCGTCATATAGTCAAAGTCACCGATTTGCCTTTAACCACAGTGATCAACATAGTCAACGAATCAGAGACTTTCCGTCGAGAACGTGATCGTCCTCGACTTATCGATACACCACTGAGCGAAGGCAAGCCGGTTTCTCATGTCATTCTTCGTCAGAAAGAGCTTAGCTATAGCTAAATGATGATGATATTCATGCTCATTTAGTGATCGATGAATAGTATCTTCAGTCATACTCAGGCCTAAATGTTGACTCACCTTCAAGTAGATCATCTGACGTTTCTCGACGCTGATGATAACGCAGTCAATTATTCGCATTCTGATTGATGTATTGATAAGTTGAGAACGATCACGTTCTCGACGAGAAGTCTCTGATTCGTTGGCTATGTTGATCACTGTGGTTAAAGGCAAATCGGTGACTTTGGCTATATGACGAAGAGTCATATGACCAAAATGGCGAAGAGCCTTCACAGAAATGCGCTTTCTGAAGGTGATTCTGACCGTGGCAATAGTTTCATCCGTATCAGTAGTGTTTATTGTAGTCTGTGAGACGTCAAATCAGAAGTCAAAGAGATTATCTGTGTCGATGACGTCGATGTTACTGATATACTCAAAGATGAAGCTTTGAAAGCTCTTCTTCGCACCATTAGCATTCGAAAAGATGAATTCGTGTTGTTCGACTAGAACGGAATCTTCGAAGCTCATATCAGGTTCGTTTTTGACGAGGAAGTCAATTGGTTGAGGTAAATTCACGTAGATAGAGATTTGAACGAAGCTTCGATAACGTGTAGGACTGCCGGAAGTTTGATAGCTAACATCAGAAGAAGGATCAAAGGCCACGATAGAGGGAGTATTAGAGCTAGACATGATGTAGTCGTAGATGTAGCTGTAGATGTAGCTGTAGATGTAGTCAATGATGAAAGTCTGAAGAACACGAACCAGGAATTGCTCGAGACAAATGTCGATTTTATACCCAAATTGACCTGTTTGTTTACTCAATTCCCTGCTCACCTTTCTGAAGCTATTCAACATCAACAGAGCCACAAAACCTCAAAGCCCATAGCAACAGCGAGCTTGTTGAACAATTCCCGTGTCAAGATGATCATTTCAGGCCGAATTGCAGGCCGAGAGCTTCTTCAATCTCCACCGTTGAGCGCAGCGTTGGAGACGTGTCTATGTACAGTACTGTAGAGGTCGCCGACGAGGTAAGAAGTAGGATTTGGTGGAGAGTAGCGATGTTGATGGAGAAAAGAAGGTGATTTGAGAGGTGATTTGGTAGATTCAGGCCTTTCAGCTAATCTGCACCAAACGTTGGTGGCGGCCTTATGATTGGTGGAAATTGGTAGTGGGGAATGTTCGACCCCGCAGTGCAAACACTCTGTACTCTAGAAAGTATGAGGCGGTTCCAACTACTGTACCGTATTCTCAACAATTTCCAACAAAAAATGACTGTGGCAACTATAGTTCTGGAATATTGACTGTCCGGAGGCAGGCCGTAATCTTTTATACTACCTCGTGCAGTAGAATGGGGTTACAGTTGGTGGGGGGTTGGAAAAGTTGAGCCAGGGCCGGAACTTTTTTTTTTTGATTTCGGCCCCGACTCAACTTTCTGCATATGCTAACCATGAGTTCAAAATTATTCCAACCCCGGCTCAGCTTTCTGCATATGCTAATCATGAGCTCAAGAAACAGCAAGAGCGAAGTATTGAAGCCGTGCATATGCACAGCTTGAGCGAAACATCAAGAAAACAGCACAATCACAGATCATGCATATATCACGAATCGACTTTGCAGCGAAGATTCTTCTACATATGCTTAGCATATGCACAAAACATGTGAATCATGAACTCAACTTGTGACATGCTCATTCACAAGCTATCGCTCATGTTATCTTCGTCAGATCTGCTCGTGATTTGCATTGCATGAAACTTGAGCGAGCTGAGTTTCTTTTTAGTATATGTACGGCATATGCGAACTGCAACTCTCACTGTCTCACATTTAAATCATTTAGTCAATCTGTTATTTCATTCGCTTGATTTTCAGCGTTGATGCTTTCATTGTTCATCGATGATTCTTTATGCTCAGTTGATGCTGCGCATATGCTCAGTCGAGATCTTAGATATGAATTATTTTGTGATCTTGCTTGATGATCTTGACATATGCTTCGCATCGGCTTCGAAGCTTTTCCAACCCGACGTCAGGTCTTGGATGTGCGAGGCATATGCCAATTTTAAAGTCCAACCCGACGCCAAGAATTTTTTCCGACCCCGGCTCAACTTTTTCAACCCCCCGGCCAGCTGTAACCCGCAGTAGAATGTTGCACTTGGAATACCGAGAAAGCTTAGTAAGCTTCTTTAGTA
>JAABUH010001875.1_pt1 | contig 21718 bp, 23 predicted proteins | sample 5559121 | NCBI WGS metagenome assembly JAABUH01 (sample SAMN10711871, study PRJNA513364) | rock metagenome | isolation source: Antarctica rocks | place: Antarctica: Victoria Land, Battleship Promontory nord | collected 2015-12-28
AGAAAGGGTAGGAAGTGTAGAAGATAGAAAGATGATGAGGTAGTTGATTAGAATCGTGAAGACGACGAGGCGCGACGACATAATACAATGTTCATAAACTGTTACATAGAACAGTGATGGAGAGCAAAAACCGTTGGTCCGAGCCTCAAACTTATGGGTAAGGTCACAAAGATAGTCTAAGCTCATGATCTCTCCCGTTGCTGACCATTCTCTGAACAATGCTAGGACCAGCGAAATTCATCGACTACTTTCTTTTTCAACCATGCTTCATAGGAGCTTTGATTGAGCTTCTTCTTATCTTCTGTCTCTCGAAGATAATCGGTCACCCGATCTATATCGGTAAAAGGCTCCTGATCCTTTCTAGCAATAGTAAAGAATCCGGAATATTCTTTCCACTCGTCAGGCAGTCGATTAGTGTTCGGATCTTCCGCTAAGCGCAAAATCCACTCCATGTCCTCCTTGTCGACCTCGTAGGAAGTTTCCACCTTTTTCATGACTAGTTCTACGCCAAGCAGCTTCGCTTTGGCTAGAGGCGTGAGATCAAAAATACGATCCGAGGGATCTAGCTCCACTACTTCGCTTTTGTCCCACTGAACGTGAATTGCTTGGATTTTGGTAACGTCGGGCGACATAGTTGGTGGAGGGTAATGAAATCCAACTGAGCACTAAAAAGTTGCAAACGTGAATATCAGCTGTCATGATAATCTAGGGCAGGCGTACCTTGTTGAAGCGTTGAAATAGCTTGAGAAGAAAGCTCGCAATGAATTGAATTTTTTGCGCGGGAAGAGCCACTTCTTAATGATGGTGATGCGTTGGCAGTAAGATCTACATACAGTACAGTATCATGCTAACTTACCTTAGCCGACGCCAGGGTTGTACGGCTTACAGACGATCCGTCTGAGACGAATTCGTCTGCGTGTATATGCATGGATTCTTTTACTGCGGCCGTCCTATCACACATCAGCGGTTTGCTAAGTGTCGGGGCAATCTACCACTTAGATTTCTATTGGCCATACCTTATCTCAGGTAGGCTGGCCGTTGGGTTTGATATAAACCCTGGTGATTCAATATGCACGAGCAACAAGTGTGACGACGTGGTACATGTGTCTCAATCAGTTGGTTCTCCGAGCAATTTATTGAATAATATGAACCAGAGATATCTACGTGTTTTCCTGCGTTCTATATAACATATCGCGTTCCACCATATGTTCTTCAAAGAAAAAGGGTTTCCGCAATTTTCATATCCAATAATCCGGTCAGGATTTGCAACAATGGAGTCACAGTAAGAATCACGTAAATTGAGTTGTTCTAGGATTCTAACGATCAAAATAGCCCAAGGCTACACGAAATTGCGGAAGAGGTTTGGTTCTATCCCGATGAACCGGCAGAAGTAGAGAAGTTGTTGGAAAGGATTCGATTCCGTCCCGGAATTGCAAAACTCCTTGTCGATTGGAGCTGTAGATTTGGAGACGAGTTTCTCATTCACTCGTAGGTCGAACCTTCTACCGTCATATGAAAGTTCAAAGACACTAAATAGACGAAAGAATACTGCCTGCGATGGTTCGTTTTGCGACCCAGTGTCAGCGCCTTCAGAGTTCATCAGGTACCACTATGCCTGCTTCACAAGACGTCGATTTCGTGATCGGGTTCTTCACAGAGCTCTCAAAGACTTTGATAGTTCAACGTTCAATTGAACAACCGACGGTTCAGACAGTTATTTCGGAAGTTCTTGATGTGTTCTTTCCCAGTTCGGTTCAGGCTCGTCGGTCACCCTTTGAACCAGATAATACAATCTGTGTACTGCTTCAATGTGAATCTCTCGGACTTCCGGGTTGGTGCGATAGAATTCTTGAGATACTTGAATCACAGGTCAGAGAAGATCCGGCGTTGATGACGTCACTCTCGAGCATGATCGAGGGAATGAAGCAAAGACCTGAACTACCGTCGAGCCGTCTACCAGATAGATTTTTGGATCTACTGGAATTGGCCCATCGAGCATAATTAACAGTTATGTTTCAAACGTGCTGAAAGCATCAGGAAATTGCTGGACGTTTGTATTTCTTTACACCAGCTGGCTGGTTTTGTTTGCTCAAACCAATTTTAGCAGCATGTAGGAATTGTTGTTTTGTTCTGTTCAAGAAATATAAGTATGCAGGCAAATATCACCGCTTTAGCTATTAAAAGGCACTTTCATTGAAGCTCACCCAAGAAGATGATCATTTTCTTGAGTATATCGTTGACCATCGCATATGGTTTAGAGCGCAAAGAAAGAAGGGCTTAAAGGGTCAGTGAGACTAAAAAAATCCCCTCGAAGTATTGCTCTCTAAACTAAACCACGCTATGAATAAACCCCAAATGAAATGGTCTACTCAAATTTGGCTCCGAGCCTGGTCTAGACATAGTACATATGAGTGCGTTTACTTCATATCGTCGGGCGGCCGTTAGAGTAAAACGTGGCCCCAAAAATATTCAGTGGTACCAACAACTTCCTCTATTCAAGCAACTGAGCTTTGGAGTGGTTAGATAGAAGCAAGAGCTAATGGTCTTCTGGCTGATTCTAAAGAGATGAAGGTCAGAAGCCGGTTGGAGAAGTGTCGCAAAAGCAATGCTGCCCTCCGCGCAGCTTGCTTACCCAACGACAAAGAGCAGACGCATTGAAATCTGCATACTGAAAGACGGTCGCGCGTTCGCACTTTGATGGCATGGCCCATAGAGGGGGCTATGTGCTCAGGAAACGATTGCGAGTGAGGCTGTTCAATGTCGTGATTGTGCGAGGAAATTGAGTTGGTTCTGCCTGCTTGGAGGTGTCTTGGCAGTACGAGACGGGTTGATCCGTCGCCGACGCCTAGGCCATAGCTTCAGCTGTCAAAGGATCCTGGCGAAGTCGAGCCAGCATGCGGCTCAGGGGTTGAAAAACAGCTCAAGCCGCAACCGAAGGAAGCCAGGATGTGCTCATGGCATGCTCAGCCCTGCTCAGGCATGCTCAGGCTCGGCTCAGGTTAGAGCGGCGCTAGAAGCGGAAGGGGGAAACCTTTTTGGCAGTCCTCTATATCAATGTATTTTAAATTCCTTCTGGCACCCCCGCTCCACTTCTGGTTCCCCAGGTCCACTTCTGGCTCCTCCGCTTCACTTCTGACTCCCCATCCACTTCTGGCTCCCTAGATTCACTTCTGGCACCCCCGCTTCACTTCTGGCTCCCTAGGTCCACTACTTGCCCTCTCGGCGCCTTTATGTGCAGGACCGTCGAATCGTCAAGAGATCTCCTTTGGAAACCTTTCGTTTTTGTCTGGGTTGCTCTTCCTCGGGATGTGCTTGAATGAGAAGCGTTATCCATCTCTCAAAGCCGACCGGGGTAAGACCAGGAATGTCTGGTCTCTGATCGTCTCGTTATTGGACGAGGTGGTGCTGACACCCAAGATCTCTATACCCTCGCTAAGATTCTCATGGAGACAGACTCAGAAACTCATTGGGATGTGATTTGTTAGATAGCAATGAGGAAAAACGACCACTCCCACTCGAGATTGAATGGTCTTCCATATACCAGAAGATTATTACATATGTCTAAGCCTCCAGGTCGCATAGCCCTACTTCACCCTTAGACACCTTTCCCGCTATAGCACCCTGTTCTAGTTCTGACACGCCGCTCCAATTTGGTACGGTACACCGTGATGTGCATGTGACTCGAGCAGTGAGGTGGGTGCCTCCAGTGCCTCGCCACCTGGTATTTGGGCTATCAAAGGTAACGTGTCTCAGGAAAACTCTTCTGAGGCAGTGCAAGGTGATGCCCCATGCAGCTTGGATGAGCCGGTTTGAGCGCATACTCCTGGAGAAAGGTAAGAGTCCCAGTCAACCTATCCTTCAAATTCTCATCAACGTTGCAGGCATAGACGTTGAGACCGAGCTTCAAAGAACGCCTTACCCTGAAACCAGACAATCTGCTTCGCCCACTGCTTTAAGACTTGTTGAGGCTCAAAGCCCGTGTTCCACGAACGATTCGAATAAATCAACTCCATTAGAACCCGCTTCTCCATCGCCATGGGTTTTTCCAACTCACATGAAGCAACTCGGCAACAAGAAAAATCCTGGGAAAGATGGAAGGGAGCAACGCGAGGCACTTAAGGAGCGCAAGGAGCGCTTATGTCGTAAAGCAACTCAGCAATTGAATCAACAGCTGAGAAACATCGGTTACACCAAAGATGGGGAAAGCTTGGTCGCGGGGAATACTGGGAGCTGCAGCAATGGACCCATGCAAGGCGTCAGCAGGAAAGGGACGCCAGGGCCGTCGGTCCCAGGGAGCCACAACAGCGAACAGTTGGGTGCGTTGTTTATCTATTCCTGGGTGTTACAGACGGCTCATTCATTGCAGAAACCTTGGACGATGAGAAATCAATACACTCGGAAGAGCGACGCCGGCCTCCAAAACGCCTCCGTACTGATGTAATTATCTCTTTGGACCCATCTTCCACCGCCCAGGCAGATCAGTCTCATCAAGTATGCCATGCCGGCAATGTTCGTGGAGCGATGAGTGCGCTTAGAGCCTCCCTCGTGTTGAACTGGTCTGACTTGGGTACACAGGATCCGAAACCATGGCCCCTTGCGATTCAAATATGAATTTCAGCCTCGACGTTACATGTGTCCCACGAGTTCCACCCGCAGAAGCGGATTCTATCATCGGCGCACGGCAGCCAAAAGCAATTGAGAAACCTCTGTCCAACGAAGTTCTGCGCGGAGACCAAGAAGTGGCAACAGGTAAGAGGCAGCGAGCTGTCAATGTACGTGCTGTGGCCAGAGCTCACTGATTATCAGGCTTCCTCACTGGACGTGTCTACGAATTGACATTCGGAGACCTTCAAACTATTGCGACGTCAAATCAAATCCAGGGACGAATCTTGTTGACAGATCCCTACGAGCAGAATTTCTTCACCATTTCTCACAGTTCAAATCTCCGAGGATTTGAAGAGTCAACTTGCTACACAACGCGTACAGATAATGTGAAGGGCTATTGAACACGGATTACTCAAGACTTCTTTTCAATATGCGCCACACGGACAGAGCCAATAGCGTAGTACCACCATATACTTTTCCAGGGAACCATTACCAGATTTCCACCCTCTTTCACGGGCCCAACCTTATCAACGTGTTTGTTATCTTGCGTTTTAATGATGTGAATTGCACCTTGCCCACCCCGAACGTCGACGACCACGGCGACAGTATTCTCAGGAGGATTTTACTCGATCGTCGTCTGAGGAGGTCGTCCAAACTAGAGAATCGCAGTCCTCGCAGTCGGTCTGAAATGTATTTAGTATTCGCAGTAAGCAATATATTACGAAAATCATCATACCTCATCCTTGCACGTTTTTACCAGCTCATCGTCTGTGGAGCTTTGTATCCTGATTCTTGTAGCCATCGTTGAAGATATTTAGTGTCATTAATCGAGCGACTTGTGCCGATGCTCTCTCCCGAGTCGCTAGCTCAGGTTTCGGTCGATTGCTGTGTAATCTCTTGGTGTTGCAGTGTGTGTGAGGTTGATCAGTATGTACGGCGTTTTCTGTACCTGGCGAAAAATGGGGATACCGCCAATATGAGGGCAGTGACTTTCGTCTACACGATACAAGTCAGCTGTATGGGAGCAAAAGCGCACAGCGCACGTAGAGATACAAACGATTCGATGGCTTTGACGTTGATGCCCAACGGATATTGAGGAGCTGAAGTGGAAATGGTTTGCGTCCTTTTAGCGATTGAGGCGGAAAGGCAATGGCGCCCGAACAATTAGGCAAATATTCAAGTGGGACTTCCATCACGTGACAGTTTGGAACATTACCTCGGCTTTACTGGTCTAGGAGTAGTTGGAGATGCACGTGACAAATGCCGGCGCTAATACTAAGCGTGGATAGTCCCATGGTTTCTGATGGCTGATACGTCGTCGCAAAAGGAGCTTCGATTGGCATAGGGAGCCTTTATCCATGCAAGCGCTTGATTGTTGGCAAGCTCAGCCCTGCTTTGCTTCGGTCTTTAACATCACTGGACAGACTGTGTAATGAAAACATTGCAGATGCCAACAAATTGTCAATCGTTGATGGGCAGCCATGGTTACCTTGATGCAGCAGCCCGGTAGATAAGGGAGGAAATATGACTCATCCTGTTGCTGCAAGTAGCAGGCAGGAGCAATGAAAAGGGTGCATATAATCCTCCTTATACGTCTTATATTTCATCAGACATCCAGCATTCGCCAGGAATCGAACGGAACTCACTTTATCTATCCAATCAACCCAATCACGGCCGAACAAAGTAAGTTTTCCTGTCCTGGCTATTCATGATCTTACAATATAAGCTGATTCTTCGCGTCAGAATGTGTGAACGTTGGGTCACCACTCAGAAGTACAAGAATTGTACTGCAACACCGAAACATACCGTCACCAAATACGTTCCCAAGCCTTGCTCTGATATGGGAAAAGAAGGACATCCTGCACCAGTCGATAAACATATGGGAAGTTCAACCCAGACGGGGGGAGTTTGTCCAAAGTGTTGAAATTGTGAATCTCACAAGAAAGGCTGCCAGGTGATCCCGGCTGATATACATGCCACTGGCGATTCATATGGCTGTTTTAACGACGTTGGAGGCTTTCGTCGGACGGGGGTCGATGGGGTTGGGAGATTATCCAGCTGGCTTCTATACCATTATCGGTTTTTAATAAAGCTAGCCTTATCACTCGCATCATATGCACTTGTAATTCCTTTTTCATCAGGCAGATATCAAACCAATCTCTCAATATATGTAAAATCGCAACGCTTCTCCTAAATCCTGTTTCGTTAGTGAGACCCGCTAATTCCCGTCTTCATACACGCATCCCTGTTTCGGCCCGTGGCTGAGACCCTGTATGGTCCGGTCCGTGTTTCACATAGTCATGAGTACGTGTTCGGCGTTATATATCCTTCAAGCCGTTGCAGTTCTTTGCAAACCATCACTTTGATCTATATGCATCTAGCACGCAAAGTAGCGCACATCTACGCAATGACCACGGAGATCTACTTGACTGACTACTGCCCCGGAGATGTCACTGCGTGCCTGACAATGGGCACTAATAGCTTCATAGGCTTTGTTGATGAGACGACTGTCCTCAAGTATTCACATATTCCGGGTGATGAGAAAGCACTTGCAATTCTAGGCCTCGAAGCTCGAATCCTTCAAACTTTAGGACCTCATAAGCACATCATCGGCTTCAAGGGATTGACAAAAGACGGTTTGCTACTTGAGCGTGCACGCTTCGGATCTATAACCGAGTACCTCAAAAACAACAATCCCGGATTGCAGCGGAGACTTGAATGGGCATGCCAAGCTACCGAAGCTCTTGCAACAGTACATAAGAAATGTGTCCTTCACCGTGACATCTCCGCCAACAACCTTCTTCTAGACGCAGAATTGAACATCAAGCTAAGTGACTTCCAAGGACGCCTTCTTTCGCCGGATGGAGAGGTTGAAGAGGATGGTCTTTCGGTTGAAAATACTAAGTCCTTTATGCCTCGAACCAATTTTAATTACGCGGACTGGAAAACTGAGATCTTTGCTCTGGGGTCGGCATTTTATTACATTATGGAAGGTCATGAACCTTATCCGGACTTGGATCCTGACCATGATGAAGAGCGAATTGTGGAGAGATTCACATCCGGCCAATTTCCTGAGATAGAGTGTTCCTCCATGAATTGCGTTATCCATAAGTGCTGGGCGGGAAAATATGACTCGGTGGATGCGGTCTTGCAAGACCTTGAATTTGTACATGAATGTCCGATGGCTGGGGGTGTCAGACTTTGCTGCAAGGCTGGAGGTGGACCAGGAGATCGTTGATTTGTCTAACGCATTTTGCGACCGCGATACACGGAGAACTTGGCCGTTTACAGTTGAGCAGAAATATTCAATCAAAAACAAAGCAAGACTGCGGCCACTGCATTGAACCCCGAAGTGAGCCAGACATTTTGTCCGGGCGAAGAGTCCACCATGTCTGTTGTGACGATACAAATGCTTGGACCCGCCATTGAAGGAGACTTCATGTGGCGGATGAGGAATTCGAGATGTCTCCGGAATAGCCTGCGAGGCGCACAACGCCTCACTTCCAGTGGCTGTGCTCCCGCTTACCTCTTACGGGTTTCCAACTCACACGCCACGTTCGTCTTCATCCTGCGTTCGATTCCCTAACCCTGCCGCCCTTCACCCTTCGCCCTTCAAGCCATTGGTACAAGACCTCGTACTATCATTTCCTGCTGGCTACGCCCGGACACGCTTCTGAAACGGCGTGCTTGTCGCGGCAGCCAGCCCTGCAAATACCAGGGGACGATTATAACTCCATTTATCAAGAAGAGCTAAAGACATTTGAGACAAGCTCAGTGCAAGCCACGCCTGTAGAAGAATTAACGAAAGAAGTAAGAGAGTCCGTAAGCGACAAGCGGGCAGGTAGACTTTATAAACTGAAGGAAGAGCTCCTTGGGAGGTTCCAAACAAGACAAGAGTGCCAGCGAGATGTAGAGAAACTCGATCTGGACAAAGCGCCAGCGGGATGCAGGGAAACCCGATTGGGATGAATGTCCCGATTGAGAAGCAAGCAACAGGATGAATAGGAAAAGTACCAAGATGAGCCGAAAAAACCCCATGTTGGAGCCACCGAGTTTTTGCATCACTAATCGGTCGGCCCTGCTTCGTGTGAGTGTAAATCTGACAGCATGCTTCACTTCTGGCTCCTCGGTCTACTTCACGATTCTCCAACTCTAATGGATTCTCCAGGATGCGGTAGCCCAGGAGGCACTCTCACATGGCCGGTGGTTGAAGCGGTGAGGTGGTGCCTTTCCACCCTACGGATGGGATGGACAGACCATGAACGTTATACACGATTTCAATATTAATGTCGAGACAAAGCTAGAATGACCAGGTTGGGAAGGTTGTGGGTTTATAAGCGAAGAATGTTGGAGAAAAAAGCCTCCTAGCCCATCTATTTCCGTGACGTAGAAATTATCTAGTGTATCGATCCATTATACTGAACAACGTAGAGTTGTCGATATTGCATTCGACACCTTTACCGCACCCTAACTCAGCCTTAACATCTTCAGCGCTGACATCCGCCCTCATACTCGTGATAACCTCAACGGCAAAAGTATATGAAGTAGTATCATTACCAGGAGATATTTCCGAACTCAAGTCCCGAGATTCTTCCTCATAGCAGTCCATCAAGTGCGAGGGCAGATCCATAGGTGAGAATGCTGGTGTTGCCATAGAGCTGCTTGGTACAGGATTTGTAGCCGTTGTCCTTAATGACACTGAGGTTAACGGTCGTTTACAGATGCCACCGCGAGGCTCTGTAAGCGACTGTAATGAACTTGACGTATTGGACTGTCGAGACTTGGGGTCAGTCTTGCACACCTCCCCAGTGCAAGGCTTCTTCGTATTCAGCTTTGCCTCGAGTATTGACGCTCTTGACGGAGCCTGAGCTTCGACACTTGACGTTGCAACAGCCGTTTCAATTTCCTGGCTCACGACGCCTCGAGATTGTAAAAGTGCCCGGAGACGTCTATTCTCCTCAGCTACGAGCCTGGCAGAAGCTTGAATCTCCAGCGATGCTTCCACGCCCATGCTCTCATATTTTCGTAGTTTGCTTTCCAACTCCTGTAAATACTCTTTCCTTCGTGCTCTCGATTTTCGCTGATTGTTTCTGATCCGATTGAGGCTATTCGGGTCCTGCGGCTCGGATTCCAGAGTTAGCTCACTCTCCAAGATCAGAACTCGCTTCAATCCTACTGTAGATGACATTGTTGCCTAGATGTATAGCCTTCGACGTGGGAATGTTTCTCCAGGCCACCAATCTGGCGATGTGAAACGCGTCCTTTCAGTTGTTGGCCATCAATTATATATGCGGTTCTTTCACGGTGAAGTTGAAGTCTGCGAGAAAGGCGAAGAATGTGGAAATAGGCTGCATCAGACACGTTAAGAAATCTGGACGCTTTAAAAGGCCCAAAAGAAAGGGAACTAGAATGGTCATTGGAAGCCATTTTTGCGAGCATGGTTGTGTATGAGCGGCGCCGCCGTACTGTATCGGTCGCGTGGTCTCGGATTGTGCCGTAGCTGCCACCAGACCTATAGCTCTCCTACTTTGAGCATATCGCCGATCTCACGTGCGTGCCCTTATACACTGCTTAAGTAGACGACGAGGCAAAAGAAGATGAGTCTGGGCTTCAAGTGTTTGTGCAAATAGATCTTATTAGTCTTCCCTTGCCTAACCATTCATCAAGGATTCTAGGAAATAATTATTCGTCGTGGCAGACTGGAAACTTGGGAATCGATCACCTCGGATAGAATAAGAACATGTGTAATTCTTCTACGGACAAAGTAGCCAACGATCACCCAAACTTGTCTGTGCGAGCCCGTCTACACCATTTGCGTTCACGCTGCCCTCCGCCCTTCGCCTCGAACTCCCGCAACAACCTCTATGCTTTCAGCCATGTGTTTTTCCAGCGCACTTTGCACTCTTGGCCCCCGTCTGGTCCGTCTCTTACCAAGAATGTCATATTTCCCCGCTGCATTTCCCTCCCAACGACGTCAAGAATCACCAGAACCTAAATCTTCACCAGAAGTCTCCTCGGTATTCACGTCGTGATCCGACCATGCAGTACCCGTCCCCGGCTCTAACATAGGCCACTGTCCAGATTTGCAATCTGTTTCTCCGACACATAGAACCTCTTCTCGTAGGCCGCGCTTATAGCCTTGCGCGCATGGTACTTGGAAATGGCGCAGTGGGATACGAAAACAAGACCGCATGATAAATCTTCTGGCATGCCTTTGTCTCATCTTGAAACTCCGCTGTAATAATAATAATATACAACAGACGGAAGGAGCTATCTCTCGCTGTCGCCTCATTGGCTTTCACATAGACGGATCTCCTGTTACCGAACTCGTAATGTGTTTTCCCAGACTTGAAGCCCTCGCTAATAGCTTCGACGGACCGACCTCTGAGAGTATCAATACAAAGACAGAGTATGGTATTCGGGAAGATCTGTGCCTAGCTTTCGAAAGCAATAGCGAAAGCCGTTTTCAACGCCTTGGTAGACTGCCTCGAACCGCCACTTCCAAGCCCGGCCGTTGAGTGATGTCTAGATGTAACTCATATGCGCCCAATGTTCAGTATTTACGAGCGTACATCCGCTGCCGTCCTAGTTGGAAACCTTTGGTGCAAGTCTTCCAGTTCAGTAGCCCCATAGAACGATGTCGCCATCGCTTTGCTGATCTTAACTGACCTTTTTGTTTCAATCTGGTGTTCGCTTCGGACGTTTGAGGTTTGCTTGGCTTGAGGTTCGCCGGTCTCTTTATCTCGACTGCGATTGCGAACCTCTTCTCTTCGTTCTCCTTTCCCATCTTTAGTTGGTATAGCAGCCACCCAATCAACACTTTCTTTCTTCGCATGACTTGTGTTCGGTCCAGCCCCTGTTTTAGACCTTTGGGATTTATCTGTAGTACCGTTTTGAGCCTTTTTTCCTTTCCTTTTCAACTCGTCTTTAGTCAGGATTTTGCCTCCGGGTCCTCTTGGTCTCCTCGTTGCATGCCTATGTCTACTCTCGTGAATGTATGGCTTGCGGATCCGGGCGTATATCGCAACACGCCGTTTCAAAATCCGACGGAATTGTTTGGCGTTAACATAAAGGGGTGATTCCTCAGTATGGCCCGAAGTGCCATCTAGATATGAAGGCTGAGGTCGGGAGTCCTTGGGGGTGCGAAGAGATGGAAGCTGAGATATTGGACTCGAAGGTGAAAGCGGAGATGTTTGGCTTGATGGTGGAAGCTGAAGGCCTTCGGGTGAGTGAATAGGTGGGAATTGCTCTCGTTGCGCGTTGTTGGATGCGTTATTGGCGTATGCATCACTAGACTCGTGGCCGCCGTACGTTTGAGAGGGGAAAGCTGGTATGTGGTTTATGGGCTGAGATGATGTTCCATGATCTAACTTGATGGGATGCGTTGACTCTGCGTGGTAGCTGGGAACCCATCGTGCGTTCTCAAATCGACCTTGGGTAGATAAAAAGTTGCTCATTTCGTTCGGTGTATGTGCTGATGGCTGGATCGATAGGAGATCTAAAGAGAGCAAGAAGAAGATGCGGTCAAACTAGCCTTTTAGCTTTTGCGAACGAGATGGACGGAGATGCTCCCTTTTATATGTGCGCTCGTCAACAAATAGACCTTCGATGAACGCAATGCGTAGAGGTCATCCGGTGTCCCATCGCCGCCACGGCCGCTTATGGCTCCTCAGGCTTCACCGTACGTGTCATAACATTTGGACATTGCAATTCTGAGACGTCCATCGCGACATTTAGGGACTGTAAAAGGCGAATTAGCCGTTAATCGTCTCCGGGAGAGTATCACAGTGTCACCTGAACCTCAACCTTTTCGCTTCCCCGCCAAGAAAATTCATTGCGCCCCAACCACGGCTCATCTGTAGAACGCTGTATCCACCCCAGTTGTTTCCTCACTGATCAACACAGGCGTTCCATTGCAGAGCATTGTGCCAGCAACAGACAACATCGGTGTGCCAAAGGGACTCATCTTCCTCTGTTTTGCACTCGCATACTTCTACACTACAGCGGCACCGATTAGCCGCGATGTCCTCCACGGGGACGGCGATACCACATCTCACGCAGCAAAGACTGAGCCCAAAGGACAAAGCGATTATGGAAGGATTAGAGGACTGGCTATCCTCTGCAGAATTCGAACCGATAACCAATATATGTACAGACAAGAGACTGAGCGAGAAATGGGCCTTGTTGCGTGAGATGGACTTAGCCAAGAAGGTTGGAATATTGTCCCAATGTCAAAATTTTAGCTAATCAATGTCTAGTTCACTCATCCGGTTTATCAAATTATTCGAGTACCACTTGGTCCGTCGAAAATCTTCAATCCAAAGGGTCCTCCCAACGCAAAAGCGCCGACCTCCATGACACCAATGCGAATCTTGGAAGGCAATCCAACCGTGTCAGGACAGGATACAAAGGGAAAGAAAGTAGTCTTGTCATTGGCCACCGGCTGGACAACATACATCACGGAACAGGTGGAGGCTTCGCCAGCCCTGGATATTTTGTTTATCACCTCTCAACCGGAAGATGGAGCTACAGTGTACTCTAGCGGGGTGAGCAGTGTCTCTTCGGGGGCGATGTAGGAATTCCAAAGATTGTGTTCTGTTGGGCAAGCCAGTGTCCCGTCGGGGCAGATGTAGGAACTCCAAAGGTTGTGTTCTGTCGAGCATACCAGTGTCCCATTCGCGGCGATGTATGAATTCCACAGGTTGTGTTGGGTTGGGTTGGTAAGTGTCCCATCGGGGGCTATGTAGGAATTCCAAAGCTCGTGTCCTGTGGGGTTGATTTGTGCTGCGCCAGGAAAAGTGGCAAGTGTGAAGGGATCATGGGCCGTATTCTTCGTCATTTGGTTCGATTCTTTGTTGTTTTAGTTATGAGGAGCATTTAGCTGATCTGAGACCTGACTTACCTGTTGCAAACTCACGCAGCTGTTCTGATCCCACAGCATTACCCGGAAAAGGTGCTGAAGGTGTGTTCTGAAAAGGTGGAACTGTGGATATCGAGTTGCAGTTTTGTTGCCCAATTTCTGTACTGATAAGCACAATGTTGGGACGTGAGAAGCGATCACCTACCATGAGAAGCAACGTTCACTGCTTGAGATAGAATATCCATCGGCGAAACATCACTCATTGCTAAGTTGTTAGCTCAGCGTTAAGCTTATCAGACATCAGAACATACAGTTTGACTGTTCATTGTTGAATGCTGGTGTCAAGTGATGAGGGCGGCGTGGTTCGGCCGTCGTCATCACATTTTCGGCTTGATATAGATGCTTTTGGCCTCGATAAAACCCTTGTGGAAGAGTAGAAAGACTTGTGCATGACGAGGTAGCATTGCTGGTGGTCGATGACCCAAAATCCTCGTCTACCTCCTCGTCTTCTCCACCGTCGGCGTCCGCATCTGACATTGGTTCCTCGTAGTCCGCATGAGGGTCTTTTACGCCGCTAGAAGTGAGCTTTTGTAAAAGAAGGGTATGTATCGGATTTGCGACCACACCTTCATGTGTTTGAGTCTGAGAGTACTCTGCATCTTGATGGCTGTTGGTCGTTTCCAATATCGTTGCGTTCGCCTGTGCTGTACCATGGGCGTGCTCCTCGTTTGATACCGGAGACGTCAGGCTCGCAGTAGATGTTAGTGCATCTCCGTTTGAATTAGTAGTGGAATGCGAAGATACGTTGTATTGACCGACTCGAGGGCGTTTTCCGCTTGGCTCTAGAGCAGAAGAATATCGCTTGGATGGCACATTGTTTTGTGCTACAGGAATACCAGATGTCCTCGAGGTAACTTTGCTATCATAGTAGACCTGACAACTGTCAAGCCAACCCGATTTCTTCTTCGCAAGGTTCCAGATCCAATCTGTCTCGTGTACTCGTTGCCCTAAGCAGACCAGGTCTGTGAACTTGAGGCAGCGAAAGCGGTAAAAGCTGAAACATAAGATCGCTGACAACCCAGGTTCCCCGAGTAAACGTTCGAAAACAAGCAATCTAATTCCCCATTGAATACCCCGTTGTGCCAAGGCCTTATTTTTGAATCGATCGATGTTGCCATTTACGTATTTTTTGATACGCCCGCCCGCCCCGTCTTTCGAATCTGACAGATTTTCTACCAGATAGTTGATTCTTGACGTATGGTGGGTCTCGAGCTCCCATTGATCGTACTCCTTGGCTAAGGATCGTTGGCTCAGCACCTTTCGAAACTTGATATTTGACGACGATTGTTTCTCGCCGATTTGCAGATCGACCAAACGAGAATCCTCCTGCGGCCAAGATGATTTGCCTTCGGTAGCGTCAATCTCTAATTTCGACAGATATTTCTTTATTTTGTCTTCTTCGTTGTTCAAGGCTTGGATCAAGGCTAACGTATGTTTGTGGTGCGAGGGGGAGTTGTGTTCATTCGAATGTGGTTCGTAGTTATCCGGCAAAAGTGGTGAGGAATTAGATAAAAGGTCTAAGTTGTCAATAGACGCAAGACGATCGTCGTTGTTTTGAAAAGGTCGTGAATGGTTGGAAGATGTGACTGTATCATGGTTACTAAAGGAGAACAGCGAAGAGTCGGAGCGGTCAGAGGATGAAGGAGGATCATAGTTACTTGAAGAACGGGATAGAGAGTTAGAGTTGTTAGGTGACGATGGAGGATCGTGGTTGTGTGAGGAAGGCGAAGGAGAGTTAGAGTTGTTAGGTGACGATGGAGGATCGTGGTTGTGTGAGGAAGGCGAAGGAGAGTTAGAGTTGTTAGGAGACGGTGGAGGATCGTGGCTCCGCAGGGACGGCGGTGGAGTGTGCGAGTGGTTAGGAGGCGAAGGGGACGGTGTGGATTCACCAGAATTACGATTCCCAATAAACACTTGAAGCTTTTGGAAGGCCAGGAATGCCTTATCACGGTGAGGTTGGAGTGCTTCCCAACGAACATGACAAAGGATCTCGAGTGCTGTCAGAATGCTGTCAGACTCATCAAGAGACATTCTATGTAAGCCAAAGTCCTTTGTGGTGAATTGGATACGAAAGTGATTTGAAGGTGCACTTAGGATGCCAAGGATAAACACAAAGAAATACCCCTGCATTTTTAACCCGCGTATCTAAAATGCAGGGATTGATTGACACTTCCCACTTCCCTGAAGGCTAGCCTCAAGAATGTCATTGGAAGCCATCCCTATTCGTTGTTTATTGGCGATTCTGGAAAACGCCATTCTTCCTGGGTTGTGCTCCTGTCTTATTGAATCCGGCTGATACTGAATGGCTATTAAGGAGATGGCTTTATACCAGCTTGATATGAGATCTGCACCTTCTACATGCATTTTCAAGATCCAGCGTACACTCTACTCACTTCCCCGGCCGATCTATCCATCTAGTGCGCTATATATTCCTATTCCGCCAGTTACTATTGCTTTATCGAGACAGAACCCGTCATGAATGAGGATCGCAAACCCTGGAAGTCAAGAAACTCGAGCCCGTACTGCGGAAAGGATGCGCCAACGAGAAGATCGGTGCCGTTCGTCCCTCTGATTGTATTGAGCTCTGAACTCTTCTAAGATGAAATTACGAATAAGGAGAGGAGCGACTGCTATATCATGTTCGTGCAATCCACTGGGCTTTCCCCCAGCGTGTCCGACTTCCTCGCCCTGTTCATTCAGCTCAGCCTTGCCCCCTGCATTCTCACCTGCATGCTTGCACTGCCTCCTGTTTTAATTATGGAAAAAGTCTCACCGACAGTTCATCTTGGTGTTCTGGCCTGTCTTCTTGTTGCTTCTCTTGCCGCGCTTCTTCCTCTGCGTTGGCGACACGTTCGCTTGAATTCGTTTCAAGATCTGTGCTGTCAAGAGCAGACATGGATCACGATGTTGAAATGCATCTCTGACATCGCCCTAGTCGTTTTAAGTGCCCTGGACGTCTCAACAGTCGTCCACGATGGTAAGCAAAGGTATTTTCGACGGCTGTACATGTTGTAAGTACTGACTTTGTCGTGTAGGAACACACCTTTGCGTCCCTATTGACCTCCTTCTTCGCTTCTCCATCACATGTGTAATAATCTCAGAGGTACGTCTTGGGCGAATATCTCAGATCAAATGCTGATTGTTGGCTACAGCATTTAGTGGTGCGGCAGACCTTTCAATCTCTATGTATCACTTCCTTTGGAGGGTTCTGCCGTCGTGTTAGTTTGGTTGCCATCTTTGCGTTTCTTTTTTTGAGGTTTCTACCGTTTATTAGGTACGGTCGTGGTACCATTGCAGAACTTATACATGCTCATTTGAACTGCAGGTTGTACAACGAGGCATTGCATTTCTGGACTGTTTTTGCCGCCAACTTTTCGGAGACTTTGTACTTCAGTTCCATTTACTGGTGGACTTTATACAGACTTCAGAGTGACCGCAAATGGAAGTCTTCTCTTGCCGTCAGCACCATTTGTTGTTCTTTGGCCACCCTTTCGGCGCTAGTAGCTTTGGTGGTGGGACAGGCGTATCCATTGATTCGAAGTCCCCTATTTTCTGAGGTAGGTCAGCTGATAGTAGAAGCCCAAGGTGAAAGCGAGTACTGATAAAAGCCTTAGATTTTCGCAGTACTCATGACCGTGCAGTTTTCACTACGTAGCAATATCATGGAGAGAAGCCTCGGTGCCCAGGCTGGCAAGAAAATTCTCGAAAAAATGCCGGACGAGGCCCCAAGTGAATCACGGCAGATCCTCAATTGCAATACGGGCGCTAGCAACGAAAGACCCTCCACCACATCGACAGCAAGGAAACCATCGACCGGCGATTCGGACGACCCCAGAGAGCTTTACGCGTTCAGCTTATCAGACATTCAAGTAGCAAAAAAGCAAGGAAAGGGAGAAGAAGGGATGATTCCCATGGATTCTGATGTGATTCTCGGCACGGAAGGAGAGATCGACGGTGCTTCTGGTGAGACTAGAATTCTCCTTAATTGCCCAACCTTTTGTCTTTCCGTTCTGACGTTGCGTTGCAGCTTGTATCCCTAAAAAGTCCTCACGTTCCAGCAATCCACGTCCATCCTCGTGCAGCTCCTGCATGTCGGCACCACTGGGCTGGCTTCCTCAGATGACAGACTTCACCAAGGATCTCCTTGCCAAGGACGAGGGCCCCGAATCAATTGTGCTAATGCTGGAGGCGGAGTTTTGGGGATGGCAAGGCCAATCAGAGGGGTTGAGAGCAGAAACCGAAGAGATGGAAAGTAATCCGGGAAATACAGCGGAGCTGGATTACCATCTCTATAAGAAATACAAACAGCAAGAAGCGGACGAGATCATCGAGAATTGGAGCTGGTGGCATCCAGAATTGGAGAGGGGGGGGCATCTAGAAATGCAGGGGGGTTCAAGGGTTGTACGTCATCGATGAGGTTTATGTAGAGCACGTCTCCCATCCATGGTACTGCCACCTCCAGTATCGTCACCTTCAACACTCTCTTTGACAGCATTCCCTTCCACTTACTTCGCCAACACATCTTCAAAGTCCGGTATTAGAGCTTACTTTCTCCACGATTACGTATTTTCCTCATTGAGCTTGTTTTGCGGCTCGGTAGCATCTCCACCCCTAATTTTGAGGATTCTACACCCGATTAGGACTTTTGCATCTCCATTCCTATTTCTGGGGCGGTTTCATTCCCGATTCTAAGACTTTCATAGGCTGTGTTTGGAAACACCTTCATGGTAGACCTAATATCCATGGGGGAAGTCTTACGCCTGTAAACCTTGCCCGTCACATGTGTGTGTTCATTAATCCACCGTAATCCCCGACTGAGAAACAATCATCCTTGGATAACCTTTACTCTTTGGAAGTTAGCCCTTGTAGATGCACTTGGATCACGATCATGTTGGTCCCATCACATACACGGGACGTCTTGCAGGAGCCCTCCCTTGATCTCTCCGGCTACGCAGCTTTCAACAGAACCATAAGAACCCGTTGGGTCAACGAGAAAATTGGCTTCTTCAGCGTTTTGCACTCATGGCAAATCCTACCCCATTACCTTCTCCAATGGGACCTGCTTCAGCCACTCAAGCTAGAGATGCAAGAAAACCTCAAAGTCAAAAACCCGTCCAGGCTCCCAATGAAAACGACTCTGACGCCGCTCTCGGCACATCACCTAACACTAAATCTTCAGAGACCGCCAACGGAAGGAGTGACAGTGGGCACAAGCAAGATGGAAAAGAAGCCCAGAATGGAGAGAGCTATCTAGAATTGTGTCGTCTATCGAAACGCAGGTCAGATGTCGAAAAGTTGCTGAAAGCCGTGATTGACATCCGCGAAGATTCCGGTGATAGTCTGATCGTCGTGAATACTGCAGTCCTTGATATCGCCAGTCTGGAAAGGTTGCTAGGTTGTGAAGCGAAACGAGGACGCGATGTGCTACATTGTACTCAAGAGAACGCAAGCCCTGGTACTGGAGAAAGTCTGCTTAGTGAAATAAGGGATGAACTACGTTTCTGCAAGACCGCATTTGATGTTAGACAGGCTGGGGCTGAATCAGCTTTCAAATGCTATCAGATGACCGCAGAAGCCCACGGCGTTTACGACGTTTACGACGTTTGGAACGAAAGAGCAGGCGAAGAGAATGAAAACGCAGAGTTCGTCCCCTGATTCAATACTAAGATGAATGCTGACAATATCAATAAAGTGACCAAACATCGACATTCGCATACTTAGCAGCGCCGTCTTTACATGGTCGTAAGCGATGCAGTAGTGAAGCTCTAAGGGATATCACATCTTCTCGGAAAACTTCACGGACGCAAGACTGCAGTGACGGGGAAAGCAGTCAATCATTGTTCGACGAGGTTCGTACGACTTCGAGCGAGGCCAAACAACAGCGAGTAAACCAGCGAGGAATTTTGGAGCATGATTTTGAGGAGGGGAGACGAAGAGAGGGCAAGAGATGGTGTTGTCATTGCAAACAATGGACAGAACCGACGAAAGGAAATCGGTGTGGGGATCGTTATTGCGATCATCCGCGCTGCAATGACTGCAGAAAGTAAAATCTCTTCCCAAGGGCTTAATAGGCTTTAGACTTTCTTCCTTCCTGTCTTCTTGATATGCGGAGAGGCCCAGATCGTTTGTGTAGATAATAGATTGTGCAATGGAACCTACCATCAAGAGGTCGAGAGAATGTATGTATGCCAGGTATGACGCTGGAAACGAGCCAGACCTTGCATTTCCCAATCGGCGAGGGTCACAAGCCCCAAACCTTTCGAAAGCGTGAATGAGCCGGGCATAAGCTCGCCATCGTTTCCCAGTCCAAGGCCTCACCAACAAGGCTACTCCAAAGCTTCCGCGAAACCCTGGAAGTAAACCCGAGCTAGGTTACGTGATAGATCACCTCCACCCCGAATTTGGAGGCGCTTTCCTGTTTTGGGGAAAGGAGACTCATCAGAGTATCTGCACCCCTGATCTTCACCCTGCGCTTGAGATGAAAGGGCGGCCCAGAGATAAAGCGTGTCTGTTGGAACTGGGCTTATATACAACGGCAAAGGGCATCCCATTCGATTCTCTTTTTCAACTTCGTTCGGACAACCTTACGTTTTGTCTGGTCCCCTGCTGGATATTCACAGTGCAATGGAATCGACCAATAGTAAGTCAGTAGCGACGTTTATCCGGCAGTAAAAGTAACAAAGGCGCAGGTTCCACCTCCGTGTCGCCACCCGTCGAGTATCGATGGACAACCAACGGCCCTTGCGTGTTCCTCACATCGTGGCGGCAGAATGATTGGGAAACAAGATTCCGACCGAAGCAGTACACTTTGCCAGATCTTTGTACTCAGTCAACACCGCTCAACAGGATTTTGATGATTCAACCTCTAAGAATCTTGCCATTTGAATTCTTCAACTTTGTCTCTCAATTTGGGTCTGTTGATTACGCAGTGTGGTCAAGACAGTCTTTGACTGTCAAATTTTTCTCAAAAGAGCACATCGATAAATGCTTTGACGAAGTTGTCGAAAAAGGGTACAATGCGGCGATCACTGCGGTAGGTGCGATATTCAATATGGAACTTCGATGGCTAAATCAGATATAGAAGTGCCCTTATCAAATACTCGAATTCCTGCCTCATGGGCCCCTGCACACTAGTCAATGAAGGCAAGAGCGAGGTGGTGCTGGAACTTAGATAGATATCGTGCAAAACGACAACCGTTTTCTTACCGTGTGCCTGCCTGATCTCCACCACCATCTCAAGAATCCTCAGCCGTACATCGTAGAGCCCATCCCTTTCGCTGTTAGACTCATTCTCGTGCAGAATATGACTTCACCTCCCTGCATGCATGGCCGAGACCTGCCACCTAGGTGTCTTTATCCTTTGCTGTTCCTTTTGGGCCCCAGACTAGTGGCTCAGCCCCTCTTCCCTCATCCGAACCAGACATCTAGCTCCTTGTCAGCTCGATTCGAAGACGGCGAATGGATGGATGGCCTTTCAGCCTCGTCTTTTGTAATGAGGCTCTTCTCCTTCCCACCATAAGAGATCTCTAAGATCCCATATATTCTTCACATAAAAACGACGGATCCTTCACATCTTTGACTTGACCACTCCTTTTTAAACTCATCGAACTGAAGCATGGCTTTTAGCAAAGCTTTTGAGGCTATAAAGTCTGCAGGTCCGATGGAAGGCAATTCAACGACGAGTATCACACAGTTGCCTGCCAACGTTCTCGAAGCATTCATCCCAGGCTATTCGGTCATCTCGAAGTTCCTGCTCGATGTGCTAGGCTTCGATATCACTATCGTTGTGTCCGCCGGCCTTCTGATCTTTGGGCTCCTCACTTCTCTAAAATTTCTTGGCCAACACGCATACGCTGTCTTTGAGGAGTACTTTACATGCTTCATCAGCATCGACTCTGACGATGACATCTATTACCACATCATGGAGTGGCTTGAAGGCCATAAGGTATCCATTAACTCACGTAGCTTGATGGCCAAGACTGGACAAGAGCATGCCTGGGACTTCCACGACCTGGACACGACAGCGGATGAACTGGATCCAAACACTCTCATCAACTTTAGTAATTGGGATTTCAAAGTTCCTCCAAAATTCCAGCCCTACTTTGGTCGTCATATCTTCTTCCATCAAGGCCGGTATTTTGAGTTCCGTCGCTCTATTAAACAGATGATGAGAGGTAGTGGTTTCCGTGAAGC